>Ga0351882_1038_pt1 | contig 44802 bp, 30 predicted proteins | sample BONcelFGM3001F13_FD_206762 | JGI IMG/M metagenome (GOLD analysis project Ga0351882, IMG submission 206762) | Enriched cells from coal bed in the Powder River Basin, Montana, United States - BONCAT cells FGM rep3 HSBNCT.FGM.300.1.F13 ... | reverse complement strand
ATTCCAATTGGTGATGGTATTCCATTCATTGCTGGTTTCGCCAACCCAGGAAGAAGTGGTGGGCGCTGGCATAATTCCGCTGATGATCAACGAGAAATTCTGAGGCAACTCATCCAGCAGATTTCCTTTGTGACTAACCTGCACAAACCATGTTTCCTGGGGATCGGGAAGCCCGGCTTCAACTTTCTCAACATTATCCACAATATTATCGGCTTGTATTGCAGCTACCGCCGGATTATCCGGATCAAGTTTCCAGGGGTAATAAATATCTCCCGTACTATTGATAAGTCTGAGATCCAGATCGTTGATCAGCATAGGGGTGCGGTCGTTTGCTGTTTGTCCGTAAACCGGAGATGGAGGATCGGTCCAGCAAATGGTGGCCAACAAAGGCTCCGTGCCGTTTGTATAAACCGGAATGGTTATGGTTTGTCCGTTGACAATGTTGGTTTGACGGATGTTAAAATCAAAACCATTGGCTGCATTTTCGCTCATTAATAGAGCCGCTTTGGTTGTATTGAGCAGTCCCCAGCCGAATTTATAATCGGGGCCGGGTGTTGAACCGGCTTCGCTTGCTGTATGGATGATCAAACCTTTGAGCGTTGCTGCGGATGGATTTGCATTTTGGGTGAGATTGCGCCAATGTTCAACCAGCAAACCGGCAGAACCTGAGGTATTTGGCGATGACATAGAAGTTCCGGTTGAATTGCCGTAACCGGTGTCTGAGGCCGAAACGGAAGAGTACAATCCTGTGCCGTTGGCCACAATATCGGGTTTTATCCTGCCATCGTCAGCCGGGCCACTTCCGCTGAAACCGGCATGAACAACATCTGAGGGTTGCTGATATCCTCCCGGAATATCGCTCACAGCGCCTATAGTGAGAATGTTTTTTGCAACTCCATGCCACGGGACACAATCGTATCCTAAAGTTCCGCCATCTCTGGGTCTTACCGCACTTGACAGAACCCAATCGCCTCCGTTCCACAACCAATGCGAAACCGGTTGAGTTGCCGGACCTTCGCCTCTGTCGTTTCCGGCTGACTTTACAATAAGGTAGTCCTGGGCCAGAAATGCAATGCTGTCCCACTGCTCTGAATCCCAGGTATAAGCCCCAAATCCATAATCTTCTGTTGTGCTGAGTGTGGTATCGCCAAACCATACCCACTTGCTGTCGCCCCTGAAATTATAGTACCAACCTGAAATAAAACCATAGGAGTGATTGGAAATACTCATACCGTTAAGAACCATATTTGCCATTTCGGAATTATCGTCGTCCCAGTTATTGGAGAAAAGCGTGGCTTGTGGCGACATGCCCTTTGCCAACGCATCAATGCCGGAGGCTATCATGGTTCCCGCAACATGGGTGGCATGATTGCTTGTATTGGAAGTACCATCGGTAACAGTTACTCTGCCTGCATACTCCTGATGGGTTGTTCTTACCGGGCCGCCATCCCAGATGCCCAGTATCACTCCATTCCCGCTCAGGTTGAGCCCGGCCGAACCTCCGTTCCAGACCGGAGATGTTGAAGTGGTGTGAGCAGCAGTGAGATTACTGGTAATCCTGTATCGGGGAAACCCATTTAAAAAACCGGCAAACTCAATTGAGCGCCCGTTTTGCTCAAGGAGCAGAGGTAGCTGAAGTGAGGCGGCTTTCCGGAGGTCTTGAGCCATTTCCAGTTTCTGACGGGCGCTGATGCGTTCAGAGTAATCCTTTAAAAGGGAAGTATCGGTTTGTGCGCCCAGAAAAAATGGTAAAACAGCCAATAATACAGGTAAAATCTTTTTCATTTTATCTATTTTATGATCAATTCAAAGTTAAACATTTACTCAAAGGGTTTGTTCCCCGATTTTACAATAATTTAAATCTCACAATTCACTTTATTCCATTGGTATTCATAATTTTGCAGCATCACAAAAAGAACTATGAAAAAATTCTCAATATTGCCTTTTTATTCCTTGATTTCAGGCCTTTTGCTTTCTCTGGCCTGGCCAGCTAACGGCATACCATTATTGCTGTTTGCGGGCTTTGTGCCGTTGCTGCTGATCGAAGAGCAATTTCTAAAAAACCGGGCAAAGAACTACTCTTTCGGAATATTTTTCAGCGTATTTCCTGCATTTGTAATCTGGAATACGCTCACCACCTGGTGGATATACAACTCAACCCTCTTTGGTGTTGTGATGGCCGTGCTAATCAATTCGGTTTTTATGTCGCTCACGTTCTGGCTGTTTCATTTCATGAGAAGGAGATTAAAAAATCCGTCACAGGGATATCTGGGGTTGATATTTGCATGGATTTCATTCGAATTTCTTCATCATCACTGGGATCTGAACTGGCCATGGCTTAGCCTGGGAAATGGTTTTTCGGCATGGCCACAGTGGATGCAATGGTATGAGTTTACCGGAATATTCGGCGGAACATTGTGGATTCTGATCGTTAATATTCTCATATTTAAACTGATAAGTCTGAAATCATCGGGCAATATGAAGGGATTCCCGGTAAAAGATGTTTCATTGATCGCGGGCGTAATTCTTATTCCGGCTTTGGTCTCCGTGATTATGTATCACACCTATGACGAAAAGCACGCACCTGTGGATGTGGTGGTGGTACAACCGAACATCGACCCTTACGAAGAGCAGTATGAACTTCCGGCCGACCTGGTAATTGATTATGCCAGCAAACTTGCCATAACCAAAGCCGACAGCCTGACTGATTTTATAGTTTTCCCCGAATCTATGGTACAGCCCAATTGGTCGTCGGGGATGATGATATGGGAAAACAATCTGGATGACCATCCCACCATCAATATGTTTCGCAGGGGACTGCTGACTACTTTCCCTGAAGTTGGGATTGTGACCGGTTATTCTACCTACCGATCATACGAACCGGGTGACGTTATTCCGCCAACGGCCAGACAGTTTAAAAATGGAGAGGGATTTTATGATGCTTACAATACTGCATTTCTTTTCAGGAATTCGCCCGATCTGCAGCGAACTCATAAATCGAAACTTACACCGGGGGTTGAGCTGATGCCGTTTCCGTGGTTGCTGAAACCTCTTGGCGATTTTGCGCTTGATCTGGGAGGTACGGTAGGTCAGCTGGGAACCGATGCCGAACGCACACCTTACAACATCAACGACACGCTGAAAATTGCGCCGATCATCTGTTATGAGTCGGTTTATGGTGAGTTTGTGGCCGGGTTTGTGCGCAACGGCGCCAATATGATTTTTGTGATTACCAACGACGGCTGGTGGGGAAACACCGCAGGACACCGGCAGCACATGTTATTTTCGTCGGTACGCGCCATTGAAACCCGGCGCAGCGTGGCCCGCTCGGCAAATACCGGAATTTCTTGCTTTGTCAACCAGCGCGGAGATGTTCAGCAGCCCACGCCATACTGGCAATCTGCCGCGATCCGCCAAGTGATAAATGCCAACGATAAAATTACTTTTTACGTGCGTTACGGCGATTATATTGCCCGTGGTTCGGTGCTGGGTTTGGTGTTGCTGTTGCTTGTGGCGTTGACACAGCGAAAGAGGTAGGGGATAAAAGCAACTTTGCTGTGTTAAACTCTCACAGGTAGTATTTGCCACTGATAAGTATATCTTCTCATTTTGAATAATGTTTTTTCAAGAACAATGTATCAGTATTATCGTGTGAAATGTATTGAATCAGGCCTATATGCGGCGCAAACCAAAATCTTTCATTATATCTGACCACTTTGTAAAACCACGAACCCGATGGAAGGATTAGCGAATCAATCGTTATTGTATTTGACCATGAATTATTTGAATATAGTGTATCAACACCATTTTGCGAACTTAAATCAATGGAATAACCAAAACCTTGCATTAAGAAATAACTTGATTCACAATTGGGATTTTCATATAAACAAGTAATAGTGTTTGATGACAGAAATTTAGAGCGAATTATCATCTCTCTTCTTTCTCCCTCAACACAATCAACGGTTTTATCAAATATTCTTCTTGATTTATAATTTTCAATATAAACACAATCAATTTTAGATAGATTTCTATTTTGATAAATCCAGAATGAACTATCGTTATAATTACTAAAATATGTTTCGCCGGTTTTGGGAAGCGGACAGTAAGTTAAATCCTTGCATTTATAGCACGAATATGAGAAGAGTAAGAGAAAAATGAAGCAGAAAAAGCAAACTTTTTTATTCACTGGTGTTTAAAATTTATGGAGGTCAAAAATTCATTCTTATTTGTGTTTTGTGCTAAGGTATCTGCACTTGAAAAAAAAGAAAAAACAAACATATTTAATGATCGTCTCATATTTAAGTCCTCCTACTTAATTATTTGTACCTCTAAATCTTTAGCAAAAAGCAAGATATACTCCTTGCCACTTCTATCTTTGTATAAAAGTCCATCTGGTTTAATATCGATTAAAGTTTCCTCATTTTCGTGTCTGTTATATTGCAGTGAATATAGTTTACTTAATTTTGTATTAAAATAATAATCTCGTACAAAATAATTGCCCAAGTAGCACGAAAATTGAATTAAATCAGGATAATATCCACTTGAGGGTCCTACAACATAACCATTACTCTCCTCAAATACAATTGCATCAGTTTTTGTATTTACAATTTGAACTCCACTTTTAATTAATATGCCATCACTCCATGCAGCACCATATCTAAAAGCCAGGTACTTCCCATCATCTGATATAGCAATATCATTATCCACACAAGGAACATTTTCCTTTTTATACACAAGATTCTTTTTATTATCAAATACGAATATTGTACTAATGGCACCATCAATCTGATCTGAATAGTTAGGTCGAGCAAAAAGATTAAACGCAACTGCTATATAATTGACTGGTTTTTCATAGCTCGAAAGGGAGAAAGTTGATGACAACAAACCTTTATATTTCCCGGGTTCAACAAAATAGTCAATGAAATATTTCGACCGGTAATTAGCAGGGAAAAGTTTGTCGTATTCATTGAAGCTATTGATTTCATAGGTTTTGTCTTTGCCCATCTTTGAAGAGCTAATATCATAGGGCAAGTAATTGTGCGGATTTAAATTATGCAAATCCAAAGAATCTGAAATTATTTTGCTTGTTGTATCAACAAAATACACCGAAACGGTATTTAAAGTCCCATTAACCGTTTGGGTTCTATTCTTTTTCACCTGAATGATTTGAGCAGATGAGAAATTTGATACCATTATAAGTAGAATTAAGTTTAGAATGGATTTCATAGCAGCCTTTTTTAAATTAATTATTTACCGATCTCTTTTACCACCTTCTCCAATTCAATCTCCTTATTTTTTCAACTATGACTCGCATCTGAAATCACAATTCAACTCTAATATTTTCAGAGCGAAAAACATGCAAGCCTCATGAAAAGTATAGCACAAATATAACGGATTGTTTAAGATATAATTGTGAAATCTTCACAGAAATAATAGTCAGGCTGCAGGGAAGCTTTTTGGGGTATTTTTTATATGGATTTGACCTGATATTTTATATAAGAATACCTTACAAGTTGAAATCCTGTCCAACCCGGGAGCAAAAACTTGTCAGGTCACTCATGTTTCAAAACTCGATTTCTCCCCATCTACGTGTCTCCCCGTCTCCTTGTCTCCGTGTCTCCCAGTCTCCCCGTCCTTCTTCCTTCCCGCCCCTCGTCCCTAATTTCGTCCCTCGTCCCTCTTTACTTCACTCATCTCCGCAATCGATTGCAAAAAAATCTCTATAGGATACATTTATGTTTGTAAATATGTTATTTTAGCGGCTGTAAGCATATCCGAACCTTTTTTATTACAATCCACAGATCGTCGTAATTTCATATACAGCCCTGTGCAATAAAAACCCGGAATTTGCTGAACACATACGTCGGTTTCTTGTTTATCAGGCATTTCCGCACAGCAACCTTTTTAAAATCCAGTTATATGAATTTTGAGTTTACCGAAGAACAAATAATGATACAGCAAGCGGCCCGCGATTTTGCACAGCGCGAACTGATCAAAGATGTAATTGAGCGCGACACCCACTCCATCTATCCAACTGAGCATGTAAAAACCCTTGCGGAACTTGGTTTTCTGGGAATGCTGGTCGATCCGAAATACGACGGCGGAGGAATGGATACTGTTTCTTACGTGCTTGCAATGGAAGAAATCTCAAAAATAGATTCTTCGGTAAGTGTGATTATGTCGGTAAACAACTCTTTGGTTTGTTATGGAATTGAGAAATTCGGCAACGAAGAGCAGAAGGAGAAGTTCCTGAAACCATTGGCCCGGGGCGAAAAAATCGGTGCTTTCCTGCTTTCGGAACCTGAAGCCGGATCGGATGCCACTTCGCAGCGCACCACTGCCGAAGATATGGGCGATCACTACCTTCTCAACGGAACAAAAAACTGGATTACCAACGGAAATACAGCCAGTACCTATCTGGTGATTGCACAAACACATCCCGAAAAGAAACACAAAGGAATCAATGTGCTGATTGTTGACCGCCACTCTCCCGGAATCAGTGTTGGCCCGCACGAAGATAAAATGGGAATGCGCAGTTCCGACACCCATTCTGTGATGTTTAACGATGTGAAAGTCCCAAAGGAAAACCGAATTGGCGAAGATGGGTTTGGATTTAAGTTTGCCATGAAAACGCTGGAAGGTGGTCGCATTGGAATAGCTGCACAGGCTTTGGGCATTGCTTCGGGTGCTTTTGAGAGAGCTGTGAAATATTCGAAAGAACGCAAAGCTTTTGGCACCGAAATCGCGAATCACCAGTCGGTAGCTTTCAAAATTGCGGATATGGCTGTAAAGATTGAAAATGCCCGCAATCTTTGCCTGAAAGCCGCATGGCTTAAAGATCAGGGTCAACCTTACGGATATGCCAGTGCGATGGCCAAATATTATGCCGCTGAAATCGCGATGGAAGTCACCACCGAAGCTGTGCAGATTCACGGTGGCTACGGCTATGTAAAGGAATACCACGTGGAACGGCTGATGCGCGAAGCAAAACTAACACAGATATATGAAGGAACTTCGGAAATACAGAAAATTGTGATTTCGAGACAAATTCTTAGTGAATTTTAGATTTCGGATTTCGGATTTCGGATTTCGGATTTTGGAATGCAGATTTCGGATTTCGGATTCTCTGACCTCTGACCCCCGACCTCTGACCTCCAATTTCATAATTTTCAAATTTCCAAATTGGTACATCTTCAAATTGTTACATTTTCAAATTTTCAAATCGTTGAATTTTCAAATCGTTGAATAAATGAACATCCTCATCTGCATAAGCAACGTACCCGACACCACCACCCGCATCAAATACACCGCGGATATGAAATCGGTGGATTACACTGGCGTACAATGGATTATAAATCCCTGGGATGAGCTCGCGCTTACCCGTGCCATTGAACTGAAAGAAGCCAATCCGGCTCTGGTTCAGAAAATCACCGTAATTACAGTGGGCAAAGCTGATGCTGAGCCTACACTGCGCAAAGCCCTGGCTTGCGGAGCTGATGATGCCATTCGAGTTGATGCTGCTGGCGGCGACTCTCTCTTCACAGCTACACAATTGGCCGAAGCCGTAAAAAATGAAGCCTTCGATCTTATCCTTTGCGGGATAGAATCGAGTGATTACAACGGTTCGGCAGTAGGAGGAATGCTTGCTGAGTTGCTCGATCGTCCATCGGTGTCAGCGGTCAGCTCGCTGAATATTGAAGGAGATGCAGTAAAAGTTACCCGCGAAATTGACGGGGGAAAGCAAACCCTTGAAACCGGAACTCCGGCCGTGCTGATTGTACAAAAGGGAATTGCGATTAATCCGCGAATCCCATCGATGCGGGGAATAATGACCGCACGCACCAAGCAACTGAAAGTTGTTGCAGCGGCAACCGCTGATTCGCCCAGCCGCGTGATTACTTATCAGACGCCACCGCAAAAATCAGCCTGCAAAATGATTGATCCTGAGAATATGGATGAACTTGCACGACTGCTTCATATGGAAGCCAGGGTTATTTAATTATCTAAAAAACAGAAAGATATGTCAGTACTTGTCTATATAGAAAACTGGAACGGAAAATTCAAGAAAAGCACTTACGAACTTGTTTCATTTGGCAGCCGCATGGCTGAAACAGTTGGAGGAAGTCTCAGCATTTTGTCCATTGGTGATGTTGCCGATGAGGAATTGAAATCTCTGGGAAATTACGGAGCAACCCATGTGCTTCGTTTGTCGGGGAAAATAGATCTCGACGACAAAACCTTTGCCGGTATCATAGCCGGAGCTGTACAGCAAACCGGCGCATCGGTGGTGATTATGGCCCATAACTTTACAGGGAAAGCAATTGCTCCCCGTGTGGCGGTGAAGCTTAATGCAGGATTGGTAAGTGCGGTAAACGGACTTCCGGTATCGGTTTCTCCCTTTGTGGTCAGCAAGAAAGCTTTTTCAGGGAAATCAATGGTGCAGGCAGAAATTACCTCCGCCATAAAAGTAATTACCCTTTCGCAAAACACAGCAGGAATTGTTGAAAAGAAAACAGAAGTAAACATTGAAGAATTGCCTTCTGTTTCCATCTATCCGGTAACTCATGTATTGTCATCGGAGGTTCAAAGCGGCAAAATTCTTCTTAGCGAAGCTGATGTTGTGGTTTCGGGTGGCCGTGGAATGCGGAGTGCTGAAAACTGGAAACCGCTTGAAGAACTGGCCGAAGTGCTTGGTGCTGCTACTGCCTGTTCGCGCCCGGTGAGTGACGAAGGCTGGCGTCCGCATCACGAACATGTAGGACAAACCGGTAAAGTGGTGGCACCAAATCTTTATTTCGCACTTGGAATTTCGGGAGCCATTCAGCATCTGGCAGGGATCAGCTCATCAAAAGTGATTGTGGCAGTGAACAAAGATCCTGAAGCACCAATTTTTACAGCCGCAGATTACGGCGTAATCGGCGATTTGCAGGTGATTCTGCCAAAAATGACCGAAGCCTTCCGGAAACTGAAAGCGGGAAGTTAGTACAACCCCTGAATGAAATGATTAAAACCTGAAGGATCAGCCATCACTCAGGTTTTTTTATTTACAGGGCAGTTCTGAAATCAGGGAACTTGCAAACGAACAATACCTTTTTGGGATCATTCAGAAATCAATCCGGCTAATTTGTGAGCTAACAAATTCAAAAGCTCTTCTTGTATCCGCAAAAACCTTCCCCCGATTTTTAGTACCTTTGCCAGTCCTGATAAATGACGCCTATTGGATTGTTAACATGATTTATAAATAATAACGCGGGAGGTCAAAATGATTGAAACCATAAAAATTGGTACATTGAATTGGCATCATATAATGGACCCCACCGAAGAAGATTTACAGTTTTTAAAAGATAGTTTCCACTTTCATCCGCTTGATATAGAAGACTGTCGAAGCAAGACCAATCAGCGCCCCAAGATTGATATATATGATGATTATTACTTTCTGATACTTCATTTCCCATACTTCGACCGATGGAACCGGTTTTTAAAAGTAAAAGAGGTAAAGATTTTCTGGGGGAACAACTATATTATTACCATTGGCAAATCGCATTGGGTAGTCAAGAATATTTTCAACAGCGGAAAAGACCCTGATGATAGCTATCAGGTTCGTCAGGTGCAGACCAGCGATGCATTGCTGTATAAAATCCTTGAGCATCTTATGCTTGAATCATTATCGTTGCTCAGTAAACTGGGAATTGAGGTAGAGCTGATCAACCGTGATCTGTTCAATAAAAAAGCTGAGCGTACCATTGAGCGGATATCGCTTACCCGAAAAAACATCATTCTGGTAAATACGGTTTTTAAACCGCAGCTCAGGCTGTTTCACAAGTTTGAATCGGGCGATATTGCAGGTTATGCCGAAAATATGGAAGATTACTGGGGCAATATTCTCGATTATTACCAGAAGATGTGGGATATGACAGAGGATTATCAGGAAATTGTGGAAGGTTTGTCAAAAACTTTCGATTCACTTCAGACCAACCGCACCAACGAAATAATGAAGGTACTCACGCTTATTTCTTCAATACTACTTCCCCTCACATTTATAGCCAGCCTTTACGGGATGAATGTCGGACTTCCGTTTCAGAATGAACCTCACTCATTCTGGCTGGTGATGTTTTTTATGGTCGCGCTTGCCGGCTTAATGATTCTTATGTTTAAAAGGAAGAAATGGATGTAAAAGACCTGAATAGGACTTTCCGTTTTTGCCTGTCTTTAATTCCACACTGATTTTGTCTGCCTCTTCAGAACTTCTTAAATCCGATAATTTCTCTTACTTCCTTTATGGTTTTTGAAGCACTTTCGTGGGCTTTGTCTCTGCCAAGCTTCACAACATTGCTCAGGTAAGTTTCATTGGAGCCGATTTCCTTTATTTTTTCGCGGAAAGGTTCGGTAAAGGTAATGGCATCTTCGGCCAGCTGTTTTTTCATATCGCCATAGCGGATGCGACATTCGTTGTATTCTCCTTCGAAGAATGAAAAAGTTTCGGGCTTTGATAGTGCTTTCATCAAAGCAAAAATATTTTCAATTGCCTGAGCCTTTGGCTGATTAGGTTCTGTCGGGCCGCTGTCAGTCATCGCTTTCATAATTTTTTTACGGATAACCGTCGGATCATCATTCAGGAAAATAGCATTGCCTTCACCTTCCGATTTGCCCATCTTGGTGCTTCCATCCAGCCCCGGAATCTTAACCAGCTGTTCCCCGAAATTATAGGCAACAGGCTCAGGGAAATATTCCACATCATACAAGCGGTTGAAGCGGTTTGCATAAGTCCGTGTCATCTCAAGGTGCTGTTCCTGATCTTTGCCTACCGGAACTTTGTGGGCTTTATGGATAATGATATCAGCTGCCATAAGTGTGGGATAGGTAAGCAGGCCGGCATTGATGTTGTCTGGTTGTGTTCTGGCCTTATCTTTGAAAGAGGTAACGCGCTCAAGTTCGCCCAGATACGCGTTCATATTCAGAAACAGATAAAGTTCTGCAGTTTCCGGAACATCGCTTTGCAGATATAAGGTTGCCTTTTCGGGATCAAGTCCGGCTGCCAGATAATCTATCAATACACTTTTTACGTTGCCATGAAGATCAGCAGGAGTAGGGTGAGTAGTAAGCGAATGATAATCTGCTATAAAGAAATAGCAGTTGTTTTCATTCTGCATTTTTATAAAATTGCGCAATGCGCCAAAATAATTTCCAAGGTGTAAATTTCCTGTAGGCCTTATTCCACTGACAACTGTATCCATTTGTAGATGTGTTATTGATTTGGGCAATGTTTGATTCTCCGGCAGCAAATTTACAAGTAAATGCGGCAGGAATAAGATAAATTAAGTAATTGTAACAGGGGGAAATCAGATTTTGATCTCGTCGTCAACCTTGTTGAAGAAGCGGTATTCAAGAAAATGATAAGATGGCATAGGACGCAACCTGACCCATCGTTTGTATTTGAAAAACCATTTCATCCTTATCGATGGGAATCCATTGACAAGATAAGCATACATAAACGGATGGAGAGAAATCCTGACATATGCTTCATTCTGATCCTGAACGAGATAACGCAGGTTATTCTCAATCTGATCAATAATTATGATACTTGGTTTGATTTCGCCGGTGCCACCGCAGGCAGGGCATTTTTCAAGTATCTGAACATTCATTTCGGGTCTGACCCTTTGGCGGGTAACCTGAACCAACCCAAACTTACTTGGAGGGAGTATGGTATGCTTTGCATGATCCTTACCCATTTCCTCTTTAAGTTTCTGATAGAGTTTACGACGGTTGGTGCCTTCGTGCATATCGATAAAATCGATCACAATAATGCCGCCCATATCTCTCAGTCGAAGCTGTCGCGCTATTTCAGCTGCAGCTTCAAGGTTAACGGCAAGCGCATTCATCTCCTGAGAGATCTCAGAATTTACCCGGTGACCGCTGTTTACATCGATTACATGAAGTGCTTCGGTGTGCTCAATAATCAGGTAAACTCCGCTTTTGATGGTAATAATTTTACCAAAAGAGTTCTTTATCTGTTTGTCGATGCCAAAATGCTCGTAAATGGGTATTTTGCCTTTGTAAAGCTTTACGATGTCAATCTTGTCGGGAGCAATGGTGCGGATGTAGGTCCTTATTTCCTCAAACAATCCCGGCTCATTGATATGAATATTGTTGAATGATTCATTGAGCAGATCTCTGAGGATGGCTGAAGTGCGGTCAATTTCGCTCAGAATTTTCTGAGGAGCTTTCGCGCCGGCAAGTTTAGCCAGACAGGTATCCCATTTAACAATAAGGCTGCGCAGATCAGCATCCAGATCGGCAACTTTTTTGTTTTCGGCAACGGTGCGGATAATAACTCCGAAATTTTTCGGCTTAATGCTGGTAATTAACCGTTTGAGCCGGTTTCTCTCTTCAGCGCTCTTGATCTTTTGCGAAACAGAAACCCGTGTTGAAAAAGGTACAAGCACAAGATATCTGCCAGCAAACGAAATTTCAGAAGAAACTCTTGGACCTTTGGTAGAGATTGGTTCTTTGGCAATCTGAATCAGCACCTGCTGATTGGATGTCAGAACGGTAGTTATTTTTCCTGTTTTCTCAATATCCGGGTCTGGTTCAAAATCGGCCATTGAAGGCAGATCAGGTCTTCCGGTGAGATACAGTTTGAGAAGTTTGTTCAGGGAATTAATTTGAGGGCCGAGGTCAAGGTAATGCAGGAATGCATCTTTTTCGTAACCGACATCCACAAAAGCAGCATTCAGCCCGGGCATAATCTTTTTAACCCTGCCCAGGTAAATGTCTCCAACTGCAAAACTACTGTTACTCTTTTCCTTGTTTAGCTCAACGAGATCCCTGTCTTCCAGAAGTGCGATATTCACTTCGGAAGGACCTGCGTCGATAATCAGCTCCTTGTTCAAAATCCTGTAATTTTATAAAGTGGCAAAATTACTTCCAAGAATCACGATAAATTAATACCCGATGCCTGAAAGGAAGGACCCAATCAAAATCAGGGATAATTCCATCACATGTCCGCTTAATACGAACACGCGATGGCTTTTCCCGAATCAAGAAAACCTATTTCTTTTTGTGTCTGTTCTTGCGCAAACGTTTTTTCCGTTTGTGCGTTGCCATTTTATGTCTTTTTCTTTTTTTTCCGCTGGGCATGGTAAATAATTTAAATGATGAACAACTACTATTTAACCTTGTTCTTAACTTCGCTTACGAAGGTCTTTGCAGGTTTAAAAGCGGGAATGTTATGAGCAGGGATGATGATGGTAGTGTTTTTTGAAATGTTTCTACCGGTTTTTTCAGCCCTTTTCTTAGTAGTGAAGCTGCCAAAGCCCCTGAGGTAAACGTTTTCGCCGTTAGCCAGAGAGTTCTTTACTGCGTCCATAAAAGCCTCAACAGTCTGCTGTACAGCAACCTTTTCAATGTTGGTCTTACTAGCAATTTCAGCTACAATTTCTGCTTTTGTCATGTTGATTAGAAGTTTTAATGATTTGAGATTAAATTTTTTAACGGGGTGCAAATATACAGGTTTTTAAAACAAAACGAAAAAATCTGCACAATTTTTAGTGGCAATTGCCTCAATTTAAGTGAATTTCGCATTTATTATGGATTTTAACCAAAGAATAACAGAGTGGTATCGCATCAACAAGAGAGATTTGCCGTGGCGCAAAACCCGCAACCCATATTTTATCTGGGTTTCTGAAATCATTCTTCAGCAAACCAGAATAGGACAAGGTTTGGATTATTATCTCCGGTTTGTTGATACTTTTCCTGATGTATCTGCACTTGCCAAAGCATCAGAACAACAGGTACTTGAAGTGTGGAAAGGACTCGGTTACTATAGCCGGGCACGAAACATGCACTTCACCGCGCAGCAGGTGATTGAAGATTTTGAAGGCGTTTTCCCTTCCACTTTTGATACGCTGATTTCCCTGAAGGGAATCGGCCAATATACAGCTGCTGCCATTGCATCTATTTGTTCCGGGGAACCTGAACCCGTGGTTGACGGGAATGTAGTAAGGGTATTTTCCAGAATTTTCGGATTTGAATCTCCCGTTGGAAGTACAAAGATTTTTAAAGATGTCAGAGAGAAATCGAAGAGCTTTATCACTGATTCTGATCCGGGCACATATAATCAGGCCGTTATGGAGTTTGGTGCGTTGTTTTGCAAACCTAAAAATCCACAATGCGAAACCTGTATTTTTAAGGATGAATGTTATGCTTTCAAAAATAATCGGGTAGAAAAACTGCCTCTGCCAAAAACAGATAAACCAAAGCGCGACAGGTGGCTGAATTATCTTGTTGTTGTTACGCCCCAGGGATTGCTTATGAAGCAGCGTGGAATTAAGGACATATGGGCTAATTTGTGGGAATTTCCTTTATTGGAATCAGACAGGCTAATTACTGTTGACGAGGCAATTCAATGGATTGATGATGAAAGATCGTTACCCGATGGAACAGAAATTGTAAAATTCGAAAAGGATTTTCAGCACATTCTGACGCATCAGCGGATTTTCGCAAGATTTTTCATTGCCTGGACTAAGCAGGAAGTTGTGCTTCAAGATTCCGTTCACCGGAGAGTTATTCACAAAGACTTTATTCAGGAATTACCTGTTAGCCGGCTGATCGATAAATTCATTGATGAATCATCATTAAATGATTAATGCTGATGACAGGACAACGCATTTGTTTTTATTTAAGTTTCAACGTATATTTGTACTGTAGTAAGGACAAAAAAACTAAAAAATTATGGCACGAGGAATCAACAAAGCGATTTTAATCGGAAATCTGGGAAAGGATCCGGAAATCCAAAATTTTGACAAGGGAGTTAAGAAGGCCTCATTTTCACTGGCAACTACTGAAACTTACCGAAACCGTGAAGGGCAGGAGATGGAACAAACCGAATGGCACAATATTGTTCTTTGGCGAGGCCTTGCTGATATAGCAGAGAAATATCTCAGAAAAGGCTCGCAGGTATATATAGAAGGTCGTATCCGCAACCGTTCTTACGAAAAAGATGGTCAGAAAAGATACATCAGCGAAATTGAGTGCGATACACTGAATCTTTTGGCTGGAAACCGTCAATCAGGCGATTCTTCTTATCAGGAAAATACTTCAACAAATCAGCCAACACCACCTCCAGCCAAAACCGGAGAAGATGATCTTCCGTTTTAATATGTTGGATTAAATAACAAAAAACCCCTTCTTCATATATTGAGGCAGGGGTTTTTCGTTTGTAAAAGCTGTTCTTTTACCCTCTCCAACCCTCCCTTGCCTTCGACCAGGCTCAGGCACCGAGGGAGGGAGTGGATCCTGCTATGATTTAAGCAGTTCATAATGATGCTGAAATTAAGGTTCTCCCCCGGTGTCCGGGCAGCCTGCCCTGAGCTTGCGTTGCACTGAGCCTGTCGAAGTGTCAAAGAGGAGTAAAAGTGTCTAAACCGCTGATATTCAATTCAAAAACTTTAAGTTTGTTAATTTCTTTTAGTCTCTTCCGCTCAGCGACTTTGGTATTCTTCCGTTTTTAATGGATTCTGACCTGAGTCTGTGACCGACAATTCTTTCAACCATATTTCCTGTTTCCAGGATCCGGTCAATATCCAGATTGGTTTCTATGCCCATTTCATCCATCATTACCACCATATCTTCGGTACAAACAAGTCCCGTAATACCTGGATCTTTGTAATAGTATGCGCCAGTGCCAGCCACGGGAACACCATCAACAAAATTGGCCGGTTGTCCGCCTATTCCACCTAAAGTTGATTCGTAATTGGTCATGCCTGCCTGCAATGCAGCCAATACATTGGCCAAACCCCAGCCGCGGGTTGAGTGGAAGTGTACAATGTGTTTTTCTGGATTTGATATGCTGTCGAGCAGCATTGAATAATACCTGTAAACGCGGTCGGGCGAAGCAGATCCGTCGTGGTCAGCGTGTTCAACATCATTGGCACCGATATCAAGCCAGCGTTTGGTAAAATCAATGGCTTTCTCCATTTTGGTGGGCCCTTCAATGGGGCAACCCCAGATTGTGCTCACGGTTCCGTTTACTTTAAGCCCGGCATCCTGAGCCATGGGAATATACTTTTCGGCCATTTTCCAATAATCATCCAGCGAAAGCCCTGAATTTTTCCGGTGATGCGATTCGCTGGTAGATACCATCAGAAGAATGCGATCGGGGCCCCAGCCTTCTTTACGGGCTTCAATTGCACGCTCTATGGCTTTTTCGCGAATGGTTACAGCGGTGAGGCTTACATCGTGCATCAAATGCGCAATGGCTTTACTTTTGCGGATCTTTTTCATTATTTCATCGGCGTCTTTAAACTGCGGCATTCCGGTGGGATTACCGAAGTTGGTGACTTCAATGTGCTTGAATCCTGATAAAATCAATTGTTCTGCCACCCAAAGCTTGGCTTCAGTAGGGATAAATTTTTCTTCGTGCTGAAATCCATCGCGGACAGTAATATCGCCTATGGTTACTTTTTTCGGGTAATTCATACTTAATGGTTTTTGCTGATTAACACCTTAATTGAAGACTTGTTCAGGGTAAAGATACAGCTTTTTACATATATAGTTGATGCGAACGTATCTAATTGCTGAATTATCATGCCTTTTGATTAAACCGTAAATCGCGCAAAGGCTTGCTTGCACTTCGTAGCATTGAGCAGGTGGCGACCCCTGACAGGGTTACCAACCCATTCAAACCGGGCAGCAAGGTAGATACACGCTAGCATTTTGATAGATAACAAAACCCTGTCAGGGGTTGTGGGTTGAAAACAGAATTCAGGTATATAAACTCCAGCGAAAACTTTGAAGTGCTTTGAAGTCCTCTCATTCACTTTTTTATACTATTTTTACTTCCGGTCAACGAATACGACATGATCACCTATGCGACACTGGTTTAGCTTTTTATTGCTTTCTATTTTACTGATCCCGGACACTTTCGCAGGATTTCGAACCACTGTGCATTCTATTTCGCGGCGCGAAGGTTTGTCAAACGGCGCTGTAAATACAATTGCAAAAGATGCTGAAGGCTACATCTGGCTGGGTACCTGGAACGGGTTGAACCGTTACAACGGTCATTCCATCGAAACTTTCCTTCCGGGAAGCAAACCCGGCACCATTCATAACCATGTGATCAGAGAGTTGTATCCAACCTCAGCCGGACCGGTATGGATGCTTACCAACAAAGGGATCGCCCGTTATGACAATATTCATGACCGATTTTCTGCATATTTTACCAATGAACCTGAGCAGATCAATTATGAGAATGACATAGCGATCTCTCATTCAGAGATATATGGAACGCTGGCTTCGGTTTTCGGCCGCGGGTTGTTCCGGTATAATGAGAAGACTGCAATATTTGACCCCTTGATTCTTAACGAATTTTCTACTGGCGCATCCCTCGATGTCAAAAGAGTACATCTGGTTGACGAACAGCTCTTTTGTATCACTGCGAAAGGAGAATTGCTCCGTTTGAACGGCGACCGGCTTGAAATTGTGATTCAATTGCCCGTTACCGGGACACTCACTTCTTCCTCGCTTTTGAAATTCGGTGGCAAGCCATACCTTTTTGTCACACAACGTTCCGGTGCTGCATTGATGGTTGATCCTGAAACCTCAATAACCCTGCGACTCAGAATCCCTGATGATGTGATCACTTCCATTACAGTATCCCGTCAATCCGGCAAGTTGTGGGCAGGCACTGAAAAAGGCCGTATTTACAGCTATAACCTGCAAACCAATAAGTTTGAAGAGCTCAATATTGTCAATGATTTGTATTCAGGAAATCCCATTGCAACGCGCATACTCAGCATTTACGAAACAGAACCCGACATTCTGTGGATAGGCACCGATGGCAACGGGGTTTTCACCCTGAAACTGACCGAATTTCCGGCTACCGGCTTATCATCCGGACAACTTTCCTACCCGATTGTACGCAGCATTCTGGTTACCAGAAATAAGGATGTGCTTGTCGGAACCAAAGGAGGCGGAATCGATATTTTTGATGCCAATGGAAATCTTATCAGGCAGCTATCGGTAAAAGACGGGCTGAGCAACAATTCGGTACTCTCCTTCCACGAAAGGAAAGACGGCTCCATATGGGTGGGAACGGATGGCAGTGGTATTGATATTCTATCGCCCGACTACCGGCGCATCCGCAATTTCCCGGGAGATTTTAAGAAGTCAGCCGCGGTTTCCTTTTCTTCAGTTTATAAAATTCTGGAGGACAGCGACGGCAAAATTTACCTTGGCACCAGTGGCTTCGGGGTTATCGCGATTGACTTTGACATTCAGGATGCCTCCCTGCCTTCGGGTTGTTCGCAGCTACTCCTCGACCGCAGCATTGAACCGGGGCAACAAAAACAGATCGTTTATGCACTTGCCATTGAAAAGCCCGGAATCATCTGGATAGGCACCCGTGGTTTTGGAGTGTATCGATACAATACCATCACAAAACGGGTAATTGCGCAATACACTTCGGCTTCGAATCCGGAATTTATCCGTAACGATGATATTCTCACGCTTTTTACTGATCTTAAGGGAATTGTCTGGGTTGGCAGCAGCAGCGGCATTTTCAGCCTGACTCCGGTTTCAGCCGATTCAGTGATAGTTGCCGGGCTTAGCGTACAGTCTGATCTTTTCAGTACCAGCATTCATACCATTCAGCATGACAATCAGGGCAACCTATGGGTTACCACCAACCAGGGTTTGTCGCTCATTGACAACAGCCGCAGAAATGTGCAGAGTTTTAACGTAAACGACGGGCTGATCAACTTTGAATACAGCGACGGAGCTTCATTTTTTGATGCCACGGATGGAAGACTTTTTGTGGGCGGCACCATGGGTGTGGATATCGTGCAAACGGAAGCCATTCGCTTATCTTCTTACTTCCCTCCTTTAGCCTTTAACCAGTTAATGATCAGAAATCTGCCGGTTGAAATCGGAGAAGAAAGTGTACTTCATAGCCGCATCAATCACCAGAAAGATCTGGAATTAAAATACAACCAGAATGCTTTCAGCTTTTCTGTTTCGCCGCTGGCTTACTGGGGGCAGGAAAGGCATAGGATTTCCTACAGACTCGTGAATTTTAATGATCAATGGACCCTAAACCCGCTTAATCAACCCATTGCATTTTCCAATCTTGAGGCCGGAGAATATCTGCTTCAGGTGAGGGTAAGTGATGAAAACGGGGTTTGGTCGGAGCAGATGAGAGAAATCAGAATTATTATCAATCCACCGTTCTGGCGCACTTCATGGGCCATAATGGGTTATATTGTTCTGTTTTTCCTTATTCAGTACCTCACGTTTTCCGCTTATCGCCGGCGTGCTGCGCGAAAAAAAGAGGCCGCACTCCGCGAATTTGAGCAAAAGAAAGAAGAAGAACTACAGGGGTATAAAATTGAGTTTTTTACCAATGTGGCCCATGAGTTCCGCACACCGCTCACCCTGATTACTTCGCACATTCACGCCCTGATTGAAGATAAAAAACTCACAACGGAAAATCCCCGGCTTTTGAAAGTATATAACAATAGCCTGAAGCTGCAGAAGCTGGTGCTTGAGATTATGCAGTTCCGCAAGCTTGAAAAGGGAAAGGAGCCGCTCAATATACAAGTTGTCAGGCCATTGAACCTGGTTCAGGAAGTAGTTTCCGATCTGGAATTGCTGGCACAGCAGCGCAACATTATTTGCCGGGTTGAAACTGCAAATGAAGATATGGTTTTCAAAACGGATGCCGATAAATTCCAGCGGATACTTACCAACCTGATTTCTAACGCGATAAAATACAACAAAGAAGAAGGGTCTGTAAGCATAAAACTACGGATGGACGGCAGTTCGCTGGTGGTTGAGGTTGAGGATGAAGGTGTGGGCATAAAAACAGAATATCTTTCCCGGGTTTTTGAACCCTTTGGAATCTCATCCGCCAAAAAGCGCGGAAGCTTTCCGGGGTATCGCTCAACGGGAATAGGTCTTGCAGTAACCAAAGGTCTGGTGGAATTGCTGAAAGGCACAATCACCCTTGAAAGTCATCCCGGCAAAGGCACCAGATTTACCTGCCTTTTTCCGGATGTGCATCAGGTAAGTTCCCCCGAACTGGTGGCTGAGCCTACTGAAAATGAATTTGGTCCGGATTTTATAGATCCCGATGCAGGAGAAACGGAAATCAGCGATGTCATTACCGCAGAAGGAAAGCCCTTGCTTTTGCTGGTGGATGATGATCCTGAGATACTGATATTGTTGCGTGATTTCCTGCAATCGGATTACAATATTATTTTCGCAGAGAACGGTTCGGAGGCTTACAGCAAGATTCTTTCAGAAAAACCCGACCTGATTGTTTCGGATGTAATGATGCCCGAAACGGATGGCATTGAACTGTGCAACAAATTGCGCGAAAACTTCGATACCAGTCACCTTCCGTTTATTCTGCTAACGGCCAAAGCCGAAATTGAAGACCGGATTGCGGGACTTAAAGCCGGAGCCGACTCTTACATTCCCAAGCCTTTTCACCCCGATCATCTGAAGATTCGCATTGAGAAACTATTGCAATTGAGAACCGGTATCAGAAACCGCTTCGGAAAGCAGGACGATAACCCTACGCTGATCAAGGAAATTCCGGATCCGTTCTTTATAAAAATGCTGGCTTATATTGATGAAAATCTGGACGATGAAACACTTTCGGCTGAGAAACTCTGCGACAAAATGGCCATCAGTAAATCATCGCTTTACAACAAAACAAAATCGGTGCTTGGAACCACGCCACACGGACTGATCAATCAGCAAAGGTTAGGCAAAGCAGCTTCGCTGATGCTGACCACACAATTAACGGTAAGCGAAATCATTGACCAGACAGGATTTGCAAGCCGCACACATTTTTATGATTTGTTTGGAAAAGCCTTTAACTGTTCTCCGTCGGAGTATCGGCAAAAGGGGAAAGCAGTGGTTTAGAATTTATAGTCTCCCAGGTATTCTACTTTATTGATTGAAATTACCAGGTAAATTCTCTCTTGCTTAGTATCTACTCTGTCAACACCACTTTCCTGCGGAAAAGCGAATTTCCATCCTGAATAATCAGAACATAAATCCCGGCTGAGGCAGCGGATAAATTACAGGTTTTTTCATTCATCCCCTGTTTGACATGCCAGGTATCGGCTAGTAACAGCTTGCCTGAGATGCCTGTTATCATAAAATTAAGATCCTTCTCAGAGTCAGCATTCATTGAAACTGTAAAAATCCCTTCCGAAGGATTCGGGTATATGAGGGCTGTTTCTTGGGCTGCGGGTCTTTCAGTAACATCCACTGTTAAGTCACAGGTACTGCCTTCAGGAAAAACCGGAACATGGCTTTCGGCATAGCACTCAAATGTGAAACCATTATCAAACATAATATTCATAGGCGCATCCAAACCATTTTCATGACCGATACCTTCGATATACCAGAATGAATTCAGACTTCCGCCCGAATCGAAGAGATTAAACCTCTTCAGGTATTTGCCTGCGACCAGAATGCTATCAACTGAGGTTATAACAACAGTCGGGCTTGTGTTAATCATGGTTAATGGCAGCGTATCACCGACCTGCAGGCTGAAATCATAGAGCAGTTCATCCTGGCCGTCAAAAAATTTATAGGTGTGTGCAGAATCGGTGCGGATAAATGCATAAAATTCATTTTCATAAGGTGTTGAATGTGTTATTCCCTGATAGGTAGATGAATGCAACCCCGAGCTTAACAGTCGGCTGTAAACGTGTTCGCCGATTGTGGTATCGCCCGCGATAAATACCCTGAAATCGGATGAAGTACTGTAATTGCTTCCACCACTTGAGGCACTTACATAAAGTCTCCACTCCGACGTACTATCCATGGGAATTGGATAATTCATCTGAGAAAAGCCTGAAAAGCTGATGAGCGCGAATACGATTGAAAGGATGTTTTTTTTCATAGGGTTGAATGTTGTGGCGGTATTTAAGCCCGTTATGAAGGCGAACACATGCGTACGCCGGAGGCAAAAGTAAAAATACAAATATTTTCTTTCAAATATAATCCGACAAATGAGAATATTTTCAGGCAGGTGAAAATCAGATAATAACATACTAATTTCCGGCATTTTCCAAAAGAATGGTTTCAATTAGTCATGGTCAGGCTAAGCGGAATTTAGCTGCGCTGAACTCGTCCAATTAGGCGGCTTCGGTTGCATCGGTGGAGGAAGATTTGACTGAATACCGAAGCAGATGCAATTAAAAATATTGCAGCCAGCAATGTTGAAATCTTTCTCATAATTGTTAATTTAAAGGTTTAAATTCGGGTTTAAAAATCGGGTTTAAAAATTATCTTAGCTGTAGTTTTATATCTCTCACTTTGTGCAGTAACAATATATATTCCCGGACTGAGTCCGTATGGGAATCTGACTCTGTTCCCGTTATTTACTGTTTCCTCGTACAATTTAATGCCGGTAATACTATAGATTGAAACAATAAGCTTAGCCCCAAAGATTTCAGGATTTTGAACAGTGAAGTATGATTCTACCGGATTGGGGTAAATAATAAGGCGGCTGTTGGTATTTAATGAGTTAAACGATGTATTAGTTATAAGAGTATCAGTACTCCTTAATACATCACCATTAACTGTCAATAATCTTCCAATATTGTCGGGTTTTAACCTCATTGCATCATTCCTATTCATCCCCGAATTTATCGCTGTAAAGGTTTGTCCATTGTCTTCTGAGACCATTACACCTCCAATTGAAATACTTGATGAGCTACATCCAATGTAGATATTATGATTTGGAGCTACAACTATTTCTTCTGGCCAATAGTATGAAGGAAGCAATTGATCCCAAACCTGAGTATCAGGGTCATAACTAAATAAACCCTCGCCACCAAATAAAATCTTCCCTGTGCTATCAATTGCTATACATTCATAGAAGTTGCATCCTCCAATTTCTTCCCAGGTTAAACCGGTATCGAGAGACCTCCACAATTTACCGCAATCAGAATACATTCGAGCCGATGTGGCATAAATAATACCATCAGGCGAAAACGCAAAATCAGTAAACACTTCAACGTAATTTGCGGCATTGCTGTAATGGGCAACATTCCATGTTTGCCCATAATCAGTTGAACGGAAGATGTATCGCACAGCCCCGGCAAACATTATGCTATCGAATCCACATCGATACTGGCGAATATTATCAAAAGAAAAATCAGGCAAATACACAGCATGCCAGTTGTTGCCATTGTCGCTGCTTTTAAAAATACCGAAATAAGAGCTCTGTGAATGATCAATCCCTTGTACAAATACATCATCAGTGGCCGGGTTTACTGCAATGCTACCGATAGTTAACCAATTAAAACCAGCCAATTGCCATGTATTGCCCTGATCGAATGATCTATATACGCCACCCTGTTCAAAATTAGAAATAAAAAGTGTGCCATCATTTTTGCAGGCAATATCGCTTGTTCTCAATGTATCCGGTGTTGGAATCATTTCCCAGAAATCCTGGCTAAACACTGATAAAGAGAAGAGAGTCAAAGTAAATATGAAAATGAAATATTTCATAAAAATGTTTTAATTGGTTATTCCTGAATTAAATACAAACATACAAATGCTATAGTATTTTGCAGATTTTATCAGGGAAAAAATGCTAAATTCATTTGATAAATTTACTGCTAAATTTTTACAAAAGTCAAACTTTTTCGGGGACAATAATCAAGCAGTAGGAGTAACATTAAAGCCGGATTGCTCCGGTTTATTCTTTATCTCTTTTCCCATATCCCGGGGTTACGGTTTGTATGCAATATGGCAGAAATGATTATGGTTTTGTTTTCTTCGTCCACTGTAAAGTGAATCATAAACGGGAACACGTTTAAGACTGCGGTTCTGACACCATCATATCGGACATTTGAAGCTTTTGGGTTTTGACTGATATAATGGACTTTTTCACGGACTTCCGCAGTAAACCTTTTGCCAAGTCCTCCTTGCTGCTTGTTATACCACTTTGCTGCTTCAAGGATATCTTCTTTTGCCAGAGGTAGGATTATGGTTTTGTACATTACAGTTCTTTTTCAATATCCTCTATAGCAGAATCAAAATCCATGGCAGAACCGGGGTTTTTCTTATAATCATCTTGGCGCTCCCTTACCAGGCCTTTGTGCCATTCCGGAATGTCGATATCTTCCATTTCAATACCCTTATATTTGCTTTTAAGTTCGTTCCATTCATTAATCGGAATGAATACGCCAGTTGTTTGACCTTTGCTGTCTGATATATATTGTAAGTTCATGGACGTTTAAATTTAAGATGTGAAAAGTTGATGTGGTTGCAGCATTCATGTGATAAATGCAGCAATTTTGTTATACAAATATAGTGATAAAAATACATTGGGTGAAAGGAACTCAAAGCAAACCCAAAGAGAGAGACTTCCGCGGATTAATTTTTTTTATTCACGGATTACACGGATGCTTCGACATGGTTCGACGATGGTTCGATAAAAAACTCACCAACCACAGCTCACCAACCTGGCTCAGCACAGGTTTCCACGGATTAGGTTGGTGATTCAGGCGTTTTTCTCCTTTCAGAAATACCTGCAGCGTTTGGCTAAGCGGAATTTAGCTTCGCTGAGCTCGTCCGCTTAAGCGGCCTCGGTTGCAATTCCGCTTTGAACATCATTAAATTTGCAATTCATTACATTTGGCTGGTTATTTATCTTATCTACCTTCTTCGGCCACGGTTTGAGTCGTATAAACCCGCTTCTCTGTCACTCAGGCCGTTAGGCCTCGTATCCGCACCGCGACTGCCTAAAATTTGACCATATTATAATTGTCGCGGAAGTATTCAGTTTTTTAGACTATCATTTCCGGTGGTCAATTTTAGAAGGTCGCTCCCGCGGATACTGAAAATTTGCGCTCTTCTTTACGGATGTTCTTTCTCCTTTCGGAATAACCTTCAGCGATCAGCTAAGCGGAATTTAGCTTCGCTGAGTTCGTCCGCTTAGGCGGCCTCGGTTGCAATTCCGCTTTGAACATCATTGAATTTGCAATTCAATATATTTTGCCGCTTTCTTCGCCATATTAAAACAAGAAGACCTAACAAGTTGGGAGCCTGTCCGCCTCGGGCGGAAAAACTTGGTAGGTCACTTATTTTTCATTTTTCATTTTTCACCTTTAACCCACTTTGATCACCATTAAATTTGAAATTCAATACATTTCCACGCTTTACCCACCTGTTGCTTCACGCGCTAGGAGTTGCCCGGAAACAGTATAAGTAATCCCAATTCACGATAAAAAATATTATCACCACAAGGTGAATAACTCTTTGTTTACTGGATATTCATTGCTTTTCCTCCATTCCCGGACTCCACCGGACAAGATTTGTAACCCACCGGACACGGGTTTCCGCAATCGATTGTAATTTTGTTTCAGGCTATAGATTTCGGATTTCCGATTTCGGATTTCGGATTTCAGATTTCGGATTTTCCCGACTTCTGACTTCCGACCTCCGACCTCTGACCTCTGACTTCCGACCTCTGACTTCCGACCTCTAATTTAAACAACGAACTATCACCAATATATCATCAACCCTATGGACATCGCAAAACGCTTCACCCAAAACCCTCTGCTTCGCCCGGCCGATCTTAAACCCGGTATCGAAGGAATGGAAATTCTTTGCCTGCTTAATCCTGGTGTTTTCAGGTTTGATGGCAAAATATGGCTTTTGTTGCGCGTTGCCGAAAGGCCCAAACAGATTGAAGGAAAAATCAGTTTCCCGGTCTATAATAGTAATGGTGAAATTGAAATTCTGAGTTTCGATAAAAATGACCCCGATCTGGATGCTTCTGATCCCCGGGTAATCAATTACAAGAAGAAGGATTACCTTACTACACTTTCCTATTTACGACTCGTCTGCAGCGAAGATGGGGTTCATTTTATCGAGCCGGAAGGCTATCCACCCATTTTCGGCAAAGGAGAACTGGAAACTTTTGGCATCGAAGATTGCCGCGTTGCCACTATGGATGATGGATTTAGTCTCTCGTTTACCGAAGTATCTGAGTTTGGCGTTGGAGTTGGACTAATCCGTACCAAAGACTGGAAAAATTTCAGCCGCGAAGGCATGATTTTCCCGCCACACAATAAAGACTGTGCGATTTTCGAAGAAAAAATCAACGGAAAATACTACGCATTGCATCGCCCCAGCAGTCCAGAACTTGGTGGTAACTATATATGGTTAGCCGAATCACCCGATCTTATTCACTGGGGTCAGCATAAATGCATTGCTGTTGTAAGGCCCGATAGCTGGGATTCAGCAAGGGTAGGTGCAGGTGGAGCACCCATACGCACCGAAAAAGGCTGGCTCGAAATCTATCACGGAGCCAACAAAGATCATCGTTATTGTCTGGGGGCTTTGTTGCTCGACATCAACGACCCATCAAAAGTTCTTGCCCGCAGCGTAGAACCCATTATGGAACCTACTCAAACCTACGAACAAACCGGATTTTTCGGAAATGTGGTTTTCACCAACGGTCACTACGTGGAAGGCGATGACATTTTCATCTACTACGGTGCCAGCGATGAAGTCATTTGTGGAGCCCGTTTCTCAATCAAGGAAATTCTTTCCACACTGGTTTAAGACCGTTAATTTTAAGAATCACGCAAAGACGCAAAGACGCAATGTATTGATATTAAACATTTAAAAATCAAACCTTGCTCTTTATTAGCTAGATTAACAGCTAATTAAAATGTTTCAATAGAAGGGTACTTTTTACTTTAGACTTTTTACTTGTAATATGTTCGCAAAACTAACCACCGAATTCCGATTTTTCCAGACCATGCCGCACAGCATGAGGGTACTGCTGATTACCAACATGCTCTATGCGCTGGTGTTGCCTGTCGTGGAAATTTTTATGGCGGCATACATCATGCGGTTCTTTAACGACACCAGTTATGTGGCCATTTTTCAGGTTGCGATGTACACCGGAATTATTATTACTTCGCTGGCCAATGGTTTTTTACTGAAGAGTTTTAAAGTGGCTCATCTTTACAGTTTTGGCATTCTGCTGAGCGGTGTTGCCATGGTTGGGATGATGTTTGTCGAAAACATTGCACTTACCGGTCTGATTGTTGCAGGGACTCTTATTGGAGCTGCTTCCGGATTTTTCTGGACCAACCGTTATCTGATGGCCCTTAATTCGACAGCTGATGAAAACCGCAACTACTTTTTTGGACTGGAATCGTTCTTTTTCACCATTTCGAATATTGGTGTACCGGTTATAATCGGGGTTTTACTGGCTTCTATCGATGGAGTTCAGTTTATGGGAATTACCTTCGATATTTATCAGGGATACCGCATTGTAACCGTAATGGTTTTTCTTATTACAATCCTTGCTACTTATTCACTTTCGCGCGGCAAGTTCGAAAATCCAGTGCAGAAAGACTTTCTGTATTTCCGTTTCGATAAGCTCTGGAACAAACAGATACTGCTGGCAGCACTGAAGGGATTGGTTCAGGGATTTTTAGTCACCGCTCCTGCCATGCTCATTATGAAATATGTGGGTCAGGAGGGTTCGCTTGGAATAATTCAGGGTGTCAGCGGTGGATTGACAGCCATTCTGATCTACCTGCTGGGCCGCTTTGCCAAACCGAAACACCGCATTCTGATCTTTGGTGTCGGCATTACCATCTTTCTGATTGGTACAATTATCAACGGAATAGAGTTGTCGATGATTGGTGTGATGGTGTTTGTGCTGTGTAAGGTATTTTTTCAGCCACTTCACGATCTGGCGTATTATCCCATTATGATGAAAGTAATTGATGTGGTGTCGAAACGCGAAAACCGCAACAACTACGCCTACATTCTTAACCACGAATTCGGTCTTTATGCCGGAAGGGTAATCGGACTAGGGATGTTTATATTTCTGGCATTCTATGTCTCGGAAAGTTTCGCTTTGCGCTACTCCCTGATCATTGTTGCTGTATTACAGATGCTTAGCATACCGCTGGCAAAAAACATTATGAAAGAATCTTATCTGGAAAAAGATGAAAAATAAAACCTTGATATTCATTGCATTGATTGTACTTGCCGGATTCTCGTCCTGTAAACAGGAGACATCTGATCCGGTGGCGCAGACTTCAATCCCCCGCATCGATCAGATGCCCGAATTGCCGCAGCCACTTAAAATCATCGACTGGAAGCAAAAGGCATTGCAGTTCGACAGCCTGGCTTTTGATTTCGGCAATACAGCAGCCATGGGCCCGTACATTTGGTTAGACAGTGCAAAGCGGAACATTGATCAGGTAACTTTCGGACTATTCACCGTGATTGGTGATGTACGTCAGGGACCCGGAAAATACAATGGCGAATTCCATGAAGCACTTACAACCTTGAATTCTCTGGTAAGTGCCGGATTGCTTGGCATCGACAAAACCAGTCAGCATGGCTACAATTTTGTGAAGATGTCGCAGAATTACTTCAACAGCGACACAGAATGGAACATTGTGATGAACAACACCAATCCCGAAGTCGCCATGGCCGGCGGTGGTTATGGCCGCGACTGGTGGTATGATGTTTATCCGAACGTATTGTATTACGGCGTTGCCGCGCTTTATCCCGATGTGGAGAACACTGAATTTATCCAGCGCACGGTTGCCGAACAGTTTTACAAAGCAGATTCTGTGCTTCAGGGCAATTATGATTATTCTTATTTCGATTACGCTCAAATGAAAGGTATGCGCAACCACATTCCCTGGCAACAGGATGCAGCCGGAGGACATGCCTATGTGCTTTATTCTGCCTATCAGAAATTTGGCGATGAACGTTACCTCGAAGGTGCAAAGAGTTCCACAGAAGCACTTGTAAACCAGAAGGAAAGCCGTTTCTATGAAATCCTGCTTCCGTTTGGCGCATACACTGCAGCCCGCCTGAATGCTGAGCAGGGAACCAATTACGATGTTACTAAACTATTAAATCACACCTTTGATGGCTGCCAGTCGAAAGATGGCCGCTACGGATGGGGCGTGATTGCCGAAAAATGGGGCGACTTTGATGTTTCAGGAATGCAGGGAAGCATCACCGATGGCGGTGGTTACGGTTTCTTTATGAACTCTGTAGCCATGGCATGGCCGCTGGTTCCTATGGTAAAATATGAACCTCAGTATGCAAAGGCAATCGGCAAATTTATGCTGAATGTGGTCAATGCTTCACGACTTTTCTATCCCGATCAGGTTGAAGAAAAATACCAGTGGTTGCCTGCCAAAAAGAACATTACCAATGGCATTATCGGTTACGAAGGCGTAAGAAAAACCGACGACATGAATAATCCTGCTCTTGTAGGTGTTTCGCCGGTTTCTATTGGCGATGGTCCAAAATGGGTTTCCGGACAGCCGGAAGAAGCAATGTTCAGTCTTTACAGCACTTCAATTGCCGGGGTTTTTGGCGCCATTGTTCAAACCACCGATGTGGAAGGCATACTATCACTGGATTGCAATGCCACCGATTTCTATGCCGAAAATAAATACCCGGTGCATTTGTATTACAACCCTTACACAGAGGCAAAAACCATTTCTGTAAAGCAGGAAAACCCTATCGATCTGTATGATCTTGTATCGGGAACCTATCTGGCAAAAAATACCACAGGAAGTGCTTCTGTTCAGATTCCCGCAGGAGAGGCCGTGCTTGTTGTTTCGCTGCCTTCAGGGACAAAGTTGAAAAAAGATGGCAAAAAGCTGAAAGCCGGAAATACGGTGATCGCTTACAAATAAAAGTATGAGTTTCTGGATTGTAAACCTTTCAATAACTATAAAATGAAAAGACTGATACTTCTGGTAACAATGCTTCTGGCAACCGGGCTGATTTACGCCCAAAAGGTTGTGGAAGGAACCGTATCCGATGCTAAAACGGGAGAGACCCTGATTGGTGTTACGATACAGATTAAGGGAACTGTCATCGGCACAACCACCGACATTTACGGCAAGTATCGGTTGTCGTCTGATCAGCTGACAGCCACATCCGTTATCGTATTCTCATACATAGGATACACATCAATGGAGCAGACTCCGGGCAACCGCACAGTGGTTGATGTAAAGCTCACACCCGAACAAACCATGCTTGATGAGCTGGTTGTGATTGGATACGGAACCGCCAAAAAGCGCAATGTGCTGGGTGCCGTTTCAACGGTCAATAGCAAAGACCTCATCAAACTTCCTGTGGCTGATGTTTCTCAGGCACTGCAGGGAAGAGCTGCCGGGGTTCTGGTAACACAAAATACCGGTGCGCCGGGCGAAGGAGTTTCAGTTCGCATCCGCGGAACAGGCTCCATCAATTCAAGCAATGCGCCCCTTTATATCGTTGACGGAATTGCCACCACCGATGCGCTTAACATTCTCTCACCGGGAGATATAGAAACCATGACGGTGCTGAAAGATGCTTCGGCAGCAGCCATTTACGGCTCCCGCGCCAACAATGGTATTGTGCTGATTACCACCAAAAAAGGCAAAAAGGGTGAAAACAAAATCACCTATCGCGGACAAACCGGATTTCAGAAAGGTACACGGTTAACCCCGATGGTAAATACTGCCGATTATATCACCATTTACAACGAAGCAGCCACCAACGACAATGCTTACCTGCCTTCGGGATTGCACCGCAGGCTTATCACACCGGAAGATTCGGAAGGATTTGCCGATGTAAATCACATAAAGGAACTGCTTCAGATTGCACCCATCAATTCGCATGAACTTTCGCTTTCGGGAGGAACGGAAACGACAAATTATATGATTTCGACTTCATTTTTCGATCAGAAGGGAATCATCAAAGGATCAGGTTACTCTCGTGGAACAGTAAGGCTGGATGTAAATACCGAAGCCAATAAATGGCTTACCGTGGGTGTAAGTATGCTCGCCGGTCTTTCAAGCACCGATATCATCGGAAGCTCGGGTGACGGAGCAGGTGGAAATGGCGGTAGTGTGGTTCGTTATGCTTTCTTCCGGAATCCTGCAATTCCTGTTCGTTTTGACGATGGCCGTTTTGTGGATCGCCCGGCAGAATATTTCGGAGATCAGCGCTTTGATTCATTTCTTGGCGATGGATACAATCCCATCGGCATGAGCGAGCTGAACGACAACAACCGCAAAGACGACAGCTATCTGGGGAAAGCTTATTTCGTCGCCAAAATCACAGAAAAACTAAAGTTTACCACCAATCTCGGGCTTGATTTCCGCAATTCGAACAGCCGCCGTTTTAATCCAACCTGGGGAACACTGAATCGTATTAATGCAAGAAACGGACTGGATATCAGCAATATCCGCACCACAAATATAATGATGAACAACCTGCTGAACTACGAAACCAGTTTCGGCGAATCACATACTTTTTCAGCCCTGCTGGGCTTCGAAGCCATTAAAAACGGTGGAAAATCAATGTATGCCAGCGATTCTGATTTCCCCATTGAACAGGATGAACTTATCTACATCGGCAATGGCCTCGGAAACAAAATTACCAGTCAGGGCGAATGGGCTTCCACACTGGCTTCGGTTTTTGGCAGGGTAAACTACGATTTTAAAGGTAAGTATTATGCATCGGCTACACTCCGTCGTGATGGTACTTCAAGATTTATCGAAGATAAAAAATGGGGAACTTTCTTCTCCTTATCAGGAGGCTGGGTTATGAAAGAAGAGGCATTCCTTCAGGATGTCTCCTGGCTTGAAAATCTGAGAATCCGGGCCGGTTATGGTGCCATCGGAAATCAGGAAATCGGGCTTTACGCTTACAGCGACAGAATATCACCCTACTACAATTATCCGTTTGGCGGAGTTTCAGGCAGTGGTTATGCGCAAAATGCGCTTGGAAACAGGGATTTGCAGTGGGAAACCAGCTTCCAGTACAATGGGGGTGTTGATGTTGAACTCTGGAAAGGTGCACTTGCCTTTTCGCTCGACTACTTTTATAAAGTAACGGATAATATGCTGGTTAAAGCTCCAAACCCTCCTTCGGTTGGTTATGCAGCGGCACCATGGATCAACAGCGGATCAATATTGAATACGGGAATTGAGCTGGAAGCATTGTATCGTCAGAACAAGCGCGACTGGGGATATACCCTTGGCGGGAACCTGACTTTCCTTACAAATGAAGTGCTTGAGCTTGATGCACCCGTTTTTGGCGGGAGGGTTGAAACAGGAATCGACATCACCAGAACTGAAGTCGGACATCCGATCGGTTCATTCTATATGCTCGAAATGGAAGGGATCTTCCAGAATGAAACAGAGATACTGCTTTCGGCATTTCAGGGAAACAACATTCACCCGGGCGATGTAAAATTCAAAGATCAGAATGGTGATGGCCGCATAGACAACAACGACCGTGTGCATCTGGGCAGCGCAATCCCGAAACTGATTGCCGGCCTCAACTTTATGGCCAATTATAAGAATTTCGATCTGAGTCTTTTCTTCCAGGGAACTTACGGCAATAAAATCTATGTTCAGGTTAACCAGGATATTGAAGGATTTTACCGCGGATTCCCGGTAACGCAGCGCTATTTTGACGAACGCTGGACCGGAGAAGGAAGCTCGAACACACAGCCCCGGGCTTCGTGGACAACCAAATCGAACAATGCCAGGCCTTCATCGCGTTTTCTTGAAGACGGATCATACGTCAGGTTGAAAAACCTTCAGCTGGGTTACACCCTTCAACCAAATACGCTCAAGTTTGCCGGATTTTCACAAACAAGGATTTACATATCAGGTTCCAACCTGCTGACCTTAACCAAATTTTCAGGGCTTGATCCGGAAATGACGGTTAGCGACAACTCAAAAAATGAAGGCGACCGCTCATCAGGTATCGAATGGGGAACCTATCCTTCAGCAATGACAATTATGGTTGGAATCGACATCACTTTTTAATAACAACGGGATATGAAAACGAAAATGATAAATATATCAGACACTTTCAGGAACCGGATCGGAAAAGTAAAAAATTCCGGGAACAGATTCTTTAAATACGCTCCGGCATTGCTGCTGATGTTTCTTTCAGTAACGCTGCTGACCTCCTGTACCGATTTTCTGACTGAGGAACTGAAAGGTGAATTTTCTTCAGAAACCTTTTACAAAAACGACAAACAAGCCATTCAGGCGGTGAACGGGGTTTATCATTCCATTGCATTCACACGTTTTGACAACGCGATATGGATCTTCGGAGATATTGCCTCCGATGACGCTGTAAAAGGCGGTAATCCGGGCGATCAGGCTGAAATCACCTACATCGATGAATTTAATACAGATGCCAACAACGGAATAATCAACAATTACTGGCTCTATGCCTATGAAGCCATAGCCCGCGCCAATAATGTGATTGCCAATGTTCCGGGAGTTGCCATGGATGAAACGCTGAAGAACCGGATTATGGGTGAAGCGAAATTTATCAGGGCTTACACTTATTTCAATCTGGTAAATGTGTTCGGGAAGGTTCCACTTAAATTACTTCCTCAGATTTCTCAGGAAACCATTCACGTCCCATTGAGCGAAATATCAGACATTTACTTTCAGATAGAAAAGGACCTAGCTGATGCGGTGTCTGTACTTCCGGAATCATATGGTTCAACCGATGCCGGACGCGTAACCCGTGGTGCCGCACTTGCCATGTTGGGAAAAGTGAACCTTTACCAGCAAAAATGGCAGGCTGCTACAGGATACTTCCAGCAGGTTGATGGACTGGGAATTTACGGGCTGTTGCCTGATTATGCCGATAATTTCAAACTCGCATACGAAAACAGCAAAGAATCCGTTTTTGAAATACAGCATCTATCTGCTCAAAACCCTTTCACGGGAAGTGCTTTAAACCAGTGGTTTGCACCTCCAACAGAAGGTGGATATTATTTTAATGCGCCTACCCAGAGTCTGGTTGATGCCTTCGAAAGAAGCAATACCGGAGAAGTTGATCCCCGCCTTGATGCTTCAATCGGGCGCGATGGACAAGCCTGGCTCAACGGAGAAACTTTCAGTTCAGCGTGGTCTCCAACAGGTTATCTTACCAAAAAGCACCAGCAACCGCTTTCCGAAGTTCCCTCATCGCTAAAGGGCGATGGCGACCTGAATTACATTTACATGCGATATGCTGATGTGCTGCTGATGAAGGCAGAAGCATTCAACGAAAATAACAATGCCGATTCAGCCAGAGCCAACCTTAATAAGGTGAGACAGCGCGCAAGGGCAAGTTTTGAGGGAACGCCTCCCGCTGATTTGCTTGCCGATATCACAACCACCAACAAAGATCAGTTGCGTGTGGCCATTCAAAAAGAGCGCAGGGCTGAACTTGCACAGGAGTTTCACCGCTATTTCGATCTGATGCGCTGGGGCAAAACAGTTGCAGAAACGGCACTTGGCCCTGATTTTAATTTTGAAGCCAAAAGATATTTACCATTACCACAGGCCGAAATTGATGCAAATCAGGCCATTAATCCATGATAATTCTAATCAACCAACCCAATTATTAACAACCAAACTAAAAAAACAAAAAAATGAAAAATCTAATGAAATTGCACACTTTGTTGCTGATGCTCTTCGTAAGCTCTGCCCTGATCCTCGGATCATGCAAGGATGATGACGATGACATTGTTGAAGGCAACAAAACCGAACTCAATGCACTGATAGCTCAGGCTGACGCTCTTGCTGCCGGCGCAACTTCCGCCGATTATCCTCAATCGGCTATAGATGCTTTCAAAGCTACTTTGCAAACCGTAAAAACTGCATCAGCAGACAAACTTACACAGGTACAGATTAACAACCTGATAACCCAGTTAACCGAAGCCATGAATACATTTAATGCACAGGCTTATGGATTTATTGATGAAAGTCTCTACCTGACCGCAGGATGGAACTTCGATGAAGGAACCGGAACTACTGCAACGGCGTTTTCAAACGTAAAGCATGTAGCCACTTTCTTCAGAGGAAATACTGTTATTCTTGGTGCCGAAGCAATGATGCCAAGCTGGACCGACGGCGTAAAAGGTGGTAAAGCTGTTTTATTAAATAAAGGCGCTCATCTTGAGGTTCCTTATACCACAGCATTTCTGCCTGCCAACATCACCATTTCAGTTTGGGTAAAACCAAGTGAGATTTATGAGCACAATTACATTGTTTCACAAAACTACTGGAATGGCTACAAACTGCAGACTCAGGGTGGTGGAAAACCATTCTTTACTTTCAAAAAAGTGGATGGTGGTATTGTCGATGCCGATAATGAACTGGATGCTTCTGTTAAGGTTGGCGTATGGTCACATCTGGTAGTTTCAGTAAATGGTACAACCAAAGAACTGAAATTCTACGTAGATGGAACCCTTACCAAAACATGGACAGAGTCAGACAAAGGCATAGGCCCGCTTACTCAAACGCTTACCAATCCTGATCCTCAGCCGTTTATTATTGGTGGTGTAGCTACCGATGCCGAACTGGCCGCTAACTTTATGGAATGGACCAATGCCGACAACCTCGGATATTTCAAAGGCGCAATAGATGAGTTAAAAATCTACAATATTGCCCTTGCCGATGGCCAGGTTGCCAAACTTTACAATGATGAGAAACCTTAATTGGTTGGTTGGTTAATTATCAATGTGTGTGAAGGAATTGCCCAACCGGTCCTTAATTTGGCTGGTTGGGCATTCCTTATTTTTGAGAGGGAAGTTCTCCTCATTATTGTAACAAAAAAGTTATGATTAAAAAGTTACTGTTTTTCTGTTTTCTCCTTTCTGGATTCTCTTCTGCAGCGCAGATTGCTCCTGCAAACGCCCGGGAACTATGGTGGAAAGAAACCGTATTTTACCAGATCTATATGCCCTCTTTTCAGGATAGCGATGGCAATGGAATCAGCGATTTTGCAGGGATGACTTCGCGTCTGGATTACCTTCAGTCGCTGGGAATCAAAGGCATATGGCTTACTCCTTTTCTGAAATCGCCAAAGGTGGACAATGGCTACGATGTTGCCGATTACTATGAGATTGATTCTGTTTACGGCAATCTTGCCGAATTCAGAAACTTTATGAACGAAGCCCACCGCAGGGGCATAAAAGTCATCATCGATATGGTGGTGAATCACACTTCCACTGACAGCCGGTGGTTTCAGGAATCAAGAAAATCACGCGATAATCCTTACCGGGATTATTATATCTGGCGCGACCAGCCCAACAACTGGGAATCATTTTTTGGCGGAAATGCATGGGAGTACGACAGTCTGACGGCTCAGTATTATTATCACAAGTTCGATGTCCGTATGGCCGATCTTAACTGGTCGAATCCACGTGTGGTCGAAGAAATTCAAAACGTATTGCGCTACTGGCTTGAGCTTGGCGTTGATGGTTTCCGTATGGATGTGATTAACTTTCTGACCACCGATGGAATTCTCAGCGATAATCCGATGAAGGATGGGAGTCAGCAGCACATTTATGACATTGATCAGCCGGGAGTGAAAGAAGTTATGCGCATCATAAAAGCCACCATCGATGAATACGACAACAGGTTTGTAGTTGGCGAAATTGGAAGTGATAAACTTGATGTGCTTCGGCAATATCAGTCATCTGAAATGATGGATGTTGTTTTCAACTTTAACTTTGGAAGTATTCCTGAGTTTTCGCTTGACAGAATTTTTAATGAGCTTAAGCAGATGGAAAGCAGTTTATCTGATTATCCTACCCTGTTTTTCGGAAGCCATGATATGCCGCGGTTGATGGATCGGCTGGCTGGTGGCGATCCCGAAAGGGCAAAAGCTTTGGCTGCGCTGATATTGACGGCCAAAGGCGTTCCGTTTATTTATTATGGCGAAGAAATCGGGATGCAGAACATACATGCTGAGACGTTTGATGAAATTGTTGATATTCAGGGAAGGACACACTATAAACTGGCATTGCAGGAAGGCAAAAATCCTGACGAAGCATTGATTGAAGGCAATAAACACAACCGTGACAAATCGCGCAGTCCCATGCAATGGGATGATGGAATGAATGCCGGATTTTCGACAGGTAAGCCCTGGATAAAGGTTCACCCGGACTACCAGAAAGTAAATCTGCAACAATCCATGAATCAGGAGAATTCCATTCTGAACACTTACAAAGCTCTGATAAACCTGAGAAACAGTGAAAAAGCACTTCAGTACGGCAGCTATGAAAAGCTGGAGAAAAGTGTTGAGCAAATCCGTTTTACACGGACATTTAAAAACGAAAGAATTTCTGTGATTATCAACTTTGGCGATGGTTTGACCATTGATTTGCCTCTTGGTGCTGAAGTATTGATGGGACAAGCCATTTTGAATACCAATGATTTTTTGATTTACCAGCATTGAATGGACCTACCAGGTTTAACATGGACCTACCAGGTTTTCTTCAAACCTGTGAGGTCTGGAAAAAACAACAGACGACAAACCTAACAGGTTTAAAATGGACCTACCAGGTTTTCTTCCAACCTGTGAGGTCTGGAAAAACAACTGATGGATGTCTAAAAAAACTGCCAGAACAACCACGTTTTTTCTCACTTGTCAGGTAGGGAGAAAAAGCGACAAGAAAACCTCACAGGTTTGAAGAAAACCTGGTAGGTTTATACATCGGATTAAACCGAAACTTCAAATACCACAACGATGAAAAACACATATCTCATTCCCATATTAACCCTCCTGGCTTTTTCGGGGTTTGCCCAGACCGGGCAGTTGAACATCAGCCGCATAAGTCAGATGCCAGATCTTCCATCTCCATTGGTGATACGCAACTGGGATGCGGTTACCGTCAATTACGACAATTTCGTATTTGATATGCAGAAAACCGGTCAGTATCTTCCGTTGTCACGATTGGGAACGCAAGGCCAGTTCAATTACCCCGATAATATTCCGATTTTCCTCGACTCATATGTCGGCGCAAATGGGCACCTGAATCAGGCCGAAGCCATCAACATAATGCCAGCTATTGTCGGGGCATCGCTGGTGGGTGTTGATAAAAGCAATCAGAACGGCATAAACTGGGTTGCGAAGACGAAGGATTTTTTCAATTCAAAAAACGGGCAGAATGTCTATCTGAATGGCTACTCAACTACATCGGGCAGCGACTGGTGGTATGATATGATGCCCAATGTTTATTTTTATCAGTTAAAGTCATTGTACCCCGATGGTGCGCCCGAATTCAGCAGTCAGTTTACTACGGTTGCCGACCGCTGGTTATGGGCTGTTGAACAGCTTGGAGGCAGCACCACGCCATGGACGGTTCCGTACATGAACTATCGCGCTTTTAACCTGGCAACCGGACAGCCGCTGAATCAAAGTGTTCCGGAGCCAGAGTCGGCTGGCAGTATTGCCTGGTTGCTTTACATTGCTTACACGGAAACGGGTGAGAGAAAATACATTGAAGGCGCTCAGCTTGCCATGGATTTTCTGGCCGGGTGGGAAACCAATCCATCCTATGAGCTGCAACTTCCCTACGGAACGCTTGCCGCTGCCCGCATGAATGCGGTGGAAGGCACGAATTATCCGCTGCAGAAATTCCTTGACTGGTGTTTTGACCGGGGCGCTTTACGCGAATGGGGTTCCATTGTTGGTAACTGGGGCGGTTATGATGTTTCGGGATTAATCGGTGAAGCCAACGATGGCGGCAACGATTATGCATTTATCATGAACGGATTTCAGCAGGCCGCAGCGCTTGCACCTTTGCCCAAATACGACAAACGCTATGCAAAAGTCATTTCAAAATGGATACTGAATGTGACCAATGCCAGCCGGTTGATGTACTGGAATGCCCTGCCACAGGACAAACAGGATTCTTACACATGGGCATCGGCCAATGATCCTCAAGCCTGCATTCCTTACGAATCAATGAAAGAAGTGTGGACAGGAAAAACACCTTTTGCCACTGGCGACGCCATCAGAGGTGGATGGGCGGCAACCAATCTTTCGCTTTACAGCGGATCAAGTGTTGGTTATCTGGCTGCTGTGGTCAAAACAACCAATGTGCCTGAAATTCTGCAGATTGATCTGAATAAAACAGATTTCTATGGCCATAATAACCTGATTTCATACATGTATTTCAATCCGACAGCTTCGGCAAAACAGGTTCAGGTTAACCTGCCATCCGGCACTTTCGACATGTATGAAGCCATTACCGAAATCGTTTCACCATCTTCCTTCACCGGCTCCGTGCAATTGACCATTCCGGCAGGTGAAGTCAGGCTGATACGTTTTTATGAATCAGGTTTGACTCCGGAAGTCAATGATGGAAGGCTTTATGTGGGAGAAGATATTCTCGATTACCATTACCAGTATGATTTTTCTGAAAACCTTCGGATCAAGGCGCTCTCCACTGATCAGAATCCGGTGATTCTTAATTCAGTATTCACTGCTTATTGCGAACCAGGCAATATCGAATCCGGTGATCCGGTTCAGTTTGAGTGGTTTATGGATGATGTGCTGATTGCCGGTCAGAACCAGTCACAGGCAGTATTGACTGCGCCTGCGGTTCAGGGCCTGCTTGTGCTCAAATGCAGAATTACCGCCAATGGACAGACTGCCGAAGACACCCTTCATCTTCAGGTTGTGGACCGCATTCCGGTTGCGCCGGTGGTGAATGGAATTCAGTCAGCAAGCAGTTATACGGTGATCGGAGAACAAAATACCTTTACGGCACTGGTTGTTCCTGCCCCCGGCGAAATGCTGGAATATAGCTGGACAGCAAGCACCGGAAGCCTGAATCAAACCACCGGGAATCCGGTTACCTGGCAGGCGCCGGAATCGCCATCGGTGGGAACCATTTCCCTGACGGTTACCAATCAGGATATGCTTTCCACCACAGTGACAACCGGAGCTTTGGTGAAAGACACTACCATGGCCGTTCAAACGCCGCTGATCTGGTACCCGTTTGATCAGAACAATAGCAACGCGGTTGCCGACCGCTTTCATGCCACCGTTTCCGGCGCAACCAAAACCGAAGATCCGCGGGGAGCTCCATCGCTGGCCTACCGATTTACTGCGGGTTCCAATATCATTTTCACCGAAAATCATGCAGATCTCAATTTTACCGATGCGGTAAGTCTGAGTTGCTGGGTAAAATGTGAGCAATTTGACACTGAAAGATTTATAGTCTCACATGGCTCGTGGCAGCAGCGGTATAAACTTTCCGTTACACCCGAAGGCTTTCTCCGCTGGACGGTGAAAACAAGCACCGGAGTTGCCGATCTGGATGGCTCAGCGCCCATAGAACTGAACCGGTATTATCATGTGGCCGTACTTTACACCGGTTACTCTATGGAACTTTATGTGGATGGCTTCCTCGATACGTTTAAAGAGTTTTCAGGGACGATTCAACCATCCACAAGACCAATTACCATCGGCAGGATGGATAACACAGAAACGCTCTATTCGCTTCGCGGAAGCGTGGATGAATTTAAGCTCTGGGACACGGAAATTTCAATTCCTCAGATCGAAATGCTGAAAACTCAGTGGGCAACACCCATTGGAATTGAAGAGAATGACCTGATTGCAGGAATCTGGCCCAATCCTTCAACCGATGTGATTATGGTGGAGTTTAAGGGGTATGAAAAAATTGAAAGCATTTCGTTGATTTCTCCGGAAGGAAAGGAGATGAAAAAGTCACAAATAGGCAAGAGCATTGATCGAATCCAGGTCTTAGTTTCTGAATTTCCGTCAGGGATCTATTTCCTTAGAATTATTTTGAGCGATGGCAGGATGTTGAGTAGGAAGGTTATTGTTAAGTGAAGATTCAAGGATTCAAGGATTCAAAGATTTAATTTCCCGCTTTTAATTTCCTTAATGCTGAAAAAATGAAAAATCCATTTACTTTATTCCGCTCTTCCTTATTTTTTGTGGTATTTGTGCTGACTGCACTTCCACTTTCTGCTCAACCGCTTTTGCTGAAAGTTTTGGGTAATGAGCAGGATGGTTACACGGTGGGTGTTGATCACGGAGGCCGGTTACTGTTAAACAACTCAGGTGAATTTTCATTACAACTATGCAACCTCGACCTGAGCACCATTGCCGATTTACCCGGCTGGACTGGCCGGCAGTGGGAAGGAGACGAAAAGCGCATCACCCTGAAAAGAGATTCCTATATTCCTGAATTTGATGCAAACCTTTTGGTGATGGTTACCTATGAAGTAGTCAATCCCAACATCGTGAAAAAGACGGTTGAATTGTTTCAGCCTTCCATGCCGGGCATGTATTATATTCTGCAGCAAACTTCAAAACCGGTTGAAAAACCGCAGCGTTATGTCAGCTTTGAATACGATAATTTTCCGGGAGGATTTGTCCACGAAATATACCCCGCCGCCGGTTTTGTAACTCCCGGAAACGATGTGGTGGCTTTTCTGACCGATGCCGGATATAAAAATCAGTTTACACGAAACACCCGTCGCCGTTTCAGCGGAAGAGGCGGTGGATTTGTCGGGATGCGGCGTTTACCGGATGTCAATCTGTTTGCCGTTGCTACTTCGACGGAACAGGCAGAAAACAACCATTATATCCGGCAAACCTTTGGCGAAATGCTTAATCTGGATGCCGGAACAGAATCTTTGTTGCCGGTAACGGACAAATATCAAAAAGAAGGCAATTCAGAAGTGCAGTGGAAGGACGGACTGATCACCATCACCGGCCATCCGGGCGGCAGGGCAGGGGTTGAGTTTATCACACCCTTTAAAGATCAGAAACTTTACACGATTTCATTCCTCTGCAAAGGCAATACAGGTGTGGCGGTGAAACTTTTCAGGATGAAAAACGGAGTAAAAACCATCGAACTGGAGCATGGGGTAAAATACATTGACAATTTCCCGGCCAACGAAGATGAATGGATGCTTTTCAAAGGAAGTATTCTCGTGCCGTATATCGAAAATGACAGCGTTTCCATGTTTATCGGCTCGCAGTCGGGCAAGGAGTGTAAGCTTCAGATTAAGGATCTTCAATTTACCGAACATCAGCCGCAGCAGGAACCTTACAACCTGCTTCCACTGGGCGAAAAGGTGGAGAAAACCACTTACATTTTTGTGGAACCCTGGAAATCGCATCAGCAGTTTATGATTTCCGCCCAGTCAAGGTTGGCTGAAGCCAAAGGTTTTCAGGGATCGCAGATTGAGAAAATGTTGTATGCAAATTTCAATATGCTCACGTGGATTACCGATACACGGGATTTTACGCCATTCAACGTTCCCAATATGAATTACGCACCGGATATGTATAACCGCGATTCGTTTTTCGCCACCGTGGCATCTTACAACAAAGCACTAAATATTTCCATCTGGGAACAGTGGGGCAAAACCCAGACTCCCGAAGGTGGCGTTGGAACGATCATCACCCCGTTGATGGGCTCGGTAGAAGCAAAGGATAACGAAGCTACCATCCACTGGCTCATCTGGGCCATGCTCAACAAGCGAAGGTTTGGCGTTGAACTTCCGCAGGAAAAAATTCAAAAAGCCGTTGATTATGTATTAAACGAATTTGATGCTGACCGCGATGGTATATGTACCGCACGTTTTTCGCTTAGTCAGGTGGATATTGTCGATTTTGATCCAAAAACTGATCGACTTGCCGTAAACCAGGGAATGCTGGCCATTGCGCTGAGAACGATAAAAGAGCTTGGGTTCGATATTTCGGAAGAGTACATCCTCAAAGCAGAAGAGGAATACCGCAATTTTTATGATCCGGAAAGAAAGCATCTGATGTTCGACCGCAATTTTCCCGATATCATCACCCACACCGATCTGGAACCTGAATTTTTCTCGCTCTGGCTTTTTGACCGGCCAATCCTTACCAATGAAATGGTTCAGAATCACCTGGATCAAATGCCGGTGCTGAACAAAGTTTCAAACTCACCACATCCTGAATACGGCACCACAGCCCCCATTTGCGTAAGAAAAACCAGAGATGAAAAGGGTTTTACTTACCTTACCGGTGACTATCAGCCATTCGAAAAATTTGGCGAAGACAATTACAGCGATGGAAAAAGCGACGGATTCTACTACAATGGCGGGAGCTGGTTCAGGGCGGAGTATTGCGCCTATGTGGTGGGGCTAAAACATGGTTGGACAAAAGCCGAAAAACTGATGGAGAACAGGATTTGGGCTGAGATTTACCTGCATCCCGAATGGCCGTTCAGTAAAGAATTTATCCCGACAAAATATACAACAACCGATAGTTGGTGGCCTTCTACTCGTGGCTTGTGCTGGAATGTTTTTATATTGATGGCGAATGAGGTGGCGGGGTTGAGGACAAGGGAAATGGATCCGGATTATAGATGAGGTTGAGGTTGAGGTTGAGGTTAAGGTTGATATAATGAATCTAATTCTTTGTATTTTTACCTGATAATATAATCTCAGAAATATGTATACAAGTTTTACTGAAATGCCTGTTTGGCAAAAAGCGCATCAACTTTCAATTGAGATATTCAAAATAACAGCCAATCTGCCCAGATCAGAAGATTATGGTTTGACTTCACAGATCAGACGTTCATCAAATAGTGTTCCCGCTTGCATAGCAGAAGGATTTGGGCGAAGTACAAAAAAGGATAAAGCCAATTTTTATATTATTGCCCGTGGATCGTCATACGAAACCCAGAATCACCTTTTATATGGCCGCAAAGTTGGTTATTTTGATGAACTGATCATGGAAAAGCTTTTCAGTGAGTATTCTGATCTTATCTATGAACTGAATAAAATAATAAATGCGTTTACAAGGTAAGATTGAGGTTAAGGTTGAGGTTGAGGTTAAGGCTAAGGAGGTTGAGGTTGAGGTAAAGCAATGATTTATTAGAAAGACCATTACATATAAAGAAAGTAAAGTAGTTTTTAAATTGCTTTTTTCTCTTAAAAGTTTGTCAGGAATAATTCTTCAATGATGCTATGATCAAAAATTTCACGATTCCCTCATCCTTAACCTCAACCTCAACCTAATTTACCACGTTCCGGCTGGAGAAAACAGAAAATCAGTCTGACAGTCAATATCATACAGAAACTGATAGCCCTTGGTCTCTTTGTTGCAAAATTGTTCCAGCAGACCAATCATTTGCTCATATCCCGCGATGGTCATATCACAATAGAATTGCATTTTGTCGGAAGTGGTAATTCCTTCATCTTCATCCGCAATGCGGAGTGTTAGTCTGCAATTTCGGGCAACTATAAAATTTATGGAAGAGAGATCGAGGGACTTTTTGTTCATAACGAGTGTTTCATGAACGATCATCATGAATTTTTCAGCTTCGGCACTATCAAAATCGTAAAGCCTGACGATATTATCGCCATATTCGTTAATTTCATCAATGAAATCAAGGTACATATTTCGTTTTTAGCAAAGAACAAATTAAAACCTCATTTCCGGCACTTCACCATCCACAATCAATCGCGCTTCAGTAGCTGCTATAATTTCATCCACACTTACGCCAGGCGCCCGTTCGAGCAGTTTGAATCCATCATCTGTAACTTCAATCACAGCCAGATCGCTTACTATCTTCTTTACGCACCGAACGCCGGTCAAAGGTAAGGTACATTCCTTCAGTAATTTCGATTGCCCGTCTTTGCTGCAATGCTGCATCGCAACCACTATGTTTTTGGCCGAAGCCACAAGATCCATGGCACCACCCATACCTTTTACCATTTTTCCAGGGATTTTCCAGCTGGCAATATCTCCCTTGTCGGTAACTTCGAATGCCCCGAGTACGGTAAGATCCACATGTCCGCCGCGGATCATGGCAAAACTGGTGGACGAATCGAAGAACGATCCACCAGGCAGTACCGTTACGGTTTGCTTTCCGGCATTGATCATATCGGCATCGGCCTGTCCTTTTTCAGGGAACGGACCCATGCCCAGCATGCCGTTCTC
>Ga0351882_1037_pt1 | contig 45940 bp, 42 predicted proteins | sample BONcelFGM3001F13_FD_206762 | JGI IMG/M metagenome (GOLD analysis project Ga0351882, IMG submission 206762) | Enriched cells from coal bed in the Powder River Basin, Montana, United States - BONCAT cells FGM rep3 HSBNCT.FGM.300.1.F13 ... | reverse complement strand
ATATCTATCTGGAACCTGGAAGAGATCAAAAAAAATGGCCTAGGCTGCATTGTCGCGGTGTCGAAAGGTTCAGCCGAAGCGCCAAAATTCATAACCGTTGAATATTCGCCTCCGAAGAAAACAAAAAAACATATAGTATATGTCGGCAAGGGCGTGACATTCGATTCCGGGGGGATTTCGCTAAAACCGCCCCGGGGAATGCACACGATGAAAGGCGACATGGCTGGCGCAGCCACAGTGCTTTACGCGATTGAGACCATAGCGCGGATGAAGCTGCCGGTAAGGGTCACGGTGCTCATTCCGGTCGTGGAGAACATGCCGGGAGGAAAGGCACTAAAGCCCGGCGATGTCATTCGCGCAAAAAACGGCCGAACCATTGAAATAATTTCCACCGACGCCGAAGGCCGCCTCATTCTTGCTGACGCGCTCGTTTTGGCGTCTGAAAAAAAACCGGATGTGATAGTTGAGCTTTCAACTCTCACCGGAGGTGCCGCCTATTGCTGTGGCGAAATGTATTCGCTTGTCATGGGAACAAATCCGAAGACGATAAACGCCATCAAAAACGCATCGAAGGTTGCCGGCGAACACATCTGGGAGCTGCCCATCGTAGAAGAATACAAAAAAGGCTACACCTCCGGCATCGCCGACCTCAACAATCAGGGGAAGGGCAAAGCCCAGACTATCCTCGGCGCCATCTTTTTAAGGGAATTCGTGGATGAAAAAATTCCGTTTGCGCATATCGACATCGCCGCCTCGAGTTTTACAGATGAGGGCGATATGCTCTGCCCCATAGGCGGTACCGGTGCCATGGTAAGGACCCTCGTCGAGTTTGTCAGAAAATTCTAGATTCTGAAATCAAGCCTTGTCTTTGAAAATTGCAGACCCCTGCGGCGGGCGGTTTTCGGCGGGCCCTGCAGGATTTCTTGTCACTTGGGCGAGAGCTTCCCCGGGCGTTGGAGACGCTGAAAATCCATCTAATATTTTCGATGGGTCCGAACCATCACCGTTTGCGATTGAACGTTCCGCCCACGGAAACATCTTCCATGCGCCAAGACCGACAAGTGAAACAAATTCACCCGGTTTATTATCGATAGTTTTAGACATGTTTATCAAATCCCTATTTATCAACGAGCTCCACGCTCATAGACATTATCGGCTTTAAACCCGCAAAAGTTGCTAAAATACGTCTAATTTTCACATATTCATGGCTGAGCTTGGCTATTTTAACTTTTTTATGGCCACCCATAAATATCGGTCCCGAAGTAAAAAGGGACGGAGTAATGTTAAGGACAAGGTTGAGGTTGAGGTTGAGGTTGAGGTTGAGGTTGAGGCCAAGATCAAGGTCGAGGTTTATTATAACAGATACTTAGCCTCAGCCTTGGCCTTGGCCTCAGCCTTGGCCTCGACCTTAACCTTTTCAACGACTTAATCCATTTACTCCGTCCCTTTTTAGTCCGGAACCGAAGCTGCCAAATTATGCTGTTATTTCGGGGCGTTATAGCTTTGGCCCATTCTGGAGTACGAGCTGTTGATGATTTTTTCCGCAAAGGGAAGCCTGTTTTTGGCGTAAAGTGGCTCCAGTTCGTTTACAGCCTTCATGTAAAGGCCGTTTCCATAATAGACCTGGGCCTTGAGAAGTGCCCTGCCGTCAGGGCCGAGCTTGAGGGAGTTTATTTTCGACATTTCATTTTGTATTTTCGTTTCGTCGGCGACCGAAATCGTCCAAAATTCAAAACGCATCGTCTTGCCTGATACGGATGGTTTCGACGTGCCTAGATACCAGCTGTATTTTCGGCCCTTTGCCAGTTTTGCCCGTGAAGTTTTAACCGTCAACTCGCTTGTATTTTTCGATACCGCAATGACGGCAAGCCTGTTTTTTGATGCGTCATCGATTATTATGACCGGATTTTCCCAGTCAAGCGATGGCGTTTTTTCCCATTTAAAAGTTATCTCGGAACCAAGCTCCACACCCGTTTCGATGGGATATTTAGCGCCTATAAGATTTGGGTTTGGACCAGAGGCGCGTTTCTTAAATTTATCGCGGGATACCTGACGCGTCTCCCGGACCATTCCGTGTACGGCGGGTTCGTCTCCTTTGCTTGAAAGTTCTCGCATGGCTATAGCTATGCCGCCGCTTAAAGGAACTCTCCTTCCTGACTGCGCCCCGGCGCCTCCCACGGTGTAGCTGCTTCCCCCGGCTATTTGATCTAGCTCTCCGCTATCTAAGAGTACGGATGCAAAACCTTTGGCGCCGACTTTTATTGTCGTTCCGTTTGGAAACTCCATGCCAACCGATACCGCGGCTGCCGATTTTCCGGGTAGGGCCGCCTTTACGTCGCCTGAAGCATCGATGATTACAGCAGAGGCGTTGACATTGGCCGAAAACATAACGACGAACAAAAACGATAGTGCGAAGATACGCAATTTCATGTGAGCTTCTCCTTTTTTGCCGATTATTTTGAAACCATATCCGTCACAAGGTCCCAACTGGAATCGATTATGGCTCTATCACATCGCTTCAAAAGCTCAAGGGTTGGAATATCGTCTGGAAAATTATTGCTCAACAACTTCAATATATCCATAGCCCCGCCGATATCACGTTTCAAGAAAAGGTCGAAGGCCCGTCTGTAAGGTTCTATAAGTCCGGTTAGCATCTTTTGATCGCAATCGGTATCGTAGCCTATTATTTCAAACAGGCCGATGGCCTGCGCCTTTCCCTTAACGCGCACCCGATCGACGGGCCTTGTAACGATGGAGGATTCGCCCATCGACGACACCGTCGTCTCGCTGGCCATAATCACTGTGCCATAAAATTTATTGGCTCCTTCTAGTCTGCTGGCGAGGTTTATGGTGTCGCCTATCGCGGTATAGTCAAACCTGCCCATCGAGCCCATGTTTCCCACAACCGCCGGCCCGGAGTGCAACCCCACTCTCGTGACTATTTCTCGCCCGCATTTTTCTTTCCACCTCTTTGTTATCTCCAAACCCGCCCTTTTCATTTCCACTGCGGATTTCCCGGCAGCAAGTTCATGCCCTTCAACGTCAAGCGGTGCATTGAAAAAGGCTATGATTGCATCGCCTTCATATTTGTCGAGCGTGGCGCCATACTTAAAAAGGATATCATTCATCATGCCAAGATAATCGTTCAAAAAGGATACGAGCATCTGAGGATCCATTTTTTCGGATATTGTCGTAAAGGAAGCTATGTCCGAAAAGAGACTCGTCACGTTTCTTTTTTCGCCGCCTAGCTTGAGCATTTTGGGATTTTGGGTCATGCGTTCGACGACTGCGGGGGGAACGTATTTCGAAAATACGCTCTTGATGAATCTCTTCTGCCTTCCTTCGGTGAGCGCGCGAAGACCGATCCCAAAACCGTAGGCAAAAAAAGCTGAAAGCGTGGGCAGGACGATCGGCACGATCACGCCGTGCGAACGAAAAGCGTAAATTGAAAAGAATAGGAATGATACCATGAGCACCATAAAGACGAGGGATGAACGAATGGGGAGAAAAAGAAACGACGATGCGCCTATGAGCAGTACTATAACGCCAACAGCAAAGATTTTTTGCCACGGCGCAAATGAAAACAGAAACTGTCTGGTAAGAAGGCTAGACAGGATGTTTGCGTGTATTTCCACGCCGAACATCCGCGCAAAATTCGTCGCTCTGCCGTAATAAGGCGTCATGAAGGCATCTGTGCCATCGTCGAAGGCAGCCCCCACGAGCACGATTTTATCTTGGATCCAGCTTTTGGGAATAAGACCGTCGGCCACCATCTTTGCCGAAAATACCCGGAACCTATTTTCCTTGCCGCCTATCTTACTCGGTGGACCTGCAAAGCGTATAGGTATCTGGCCGTCATCGCTTGCAAACGGTGTAAATTTGATTGGACCAAAGCCTTTTTGGAGCGATTTGTCGGAAACGACTCTAAACGCGTCTTCGCCGGTGACGGCTTTAAAAATCCCGGCGGCGATGGAGGACATCTGGCCTAAATTCGTCAGAAAGTTGAATTTCGCACGCCTTACGTTCGCATCGAAAGCCGAAAACGGCAGGTCGGCAAGGCCGATACCTACAAGAGAATCCTGAAAAATTTTCTCGGGCAGGTCGGCGCATATCGAGGCGTCCTTAAATTTTTCGGCGAGACTTGCACTGCAAAAGGACAAAGGCCTTGAGGGAATGACCGCAAAGACATTTTTACCGGAAAGACTTTTTGCCAGCGCCTCGTCGTCTTGTTTAAAGGTGTTGCCCTTAAAAAATATATCGTAGGCGACGAGCTTGGCACCCCTTGCAAACAAGCTGTCGTTTAAATCCGCCAGAAAATTTCTCGGCACCGGAGAGCGATAGGGCAGGCCATTCATCGTGGTCTCATCGAGCCACACCATGACGATAGCTTCAGAAGATTTCGTTTCCGGCGCGAAGGCAAGCTGTCTTACGTCTATCGTCTGGTTTTCCAGATCGCGAATTGCACCGAGCCTTGAGAGTCCCAACACACAAAGCATGGAAAACACAAAAATCACCAAGACAAACAGAATTTTTTTCGACATTGGCGCAATTTAATAGGGCTCGGGGGTGGGGGTCAAGGATGAATCGATTACTTCGGAACCGGGGACCGGGGACCGGGAACCGGGGATCAGGGAACTGGGAAAACCCCATTTGTCATTGCGAGGAGGCCCCCAAAGATCGTTGGGGGCCGACGTGGCAATCCCGTTGGTTGTCAGTTATCAGTTTTCAGTTATCAGTTCTCTCGTTTTAAAAAGCGATGAAACTGCGACGAAGCTGCGATGGTACTGCGACGATAAAGCGATGATAGAGCGATGAAACTGCGATGATAAGGCGATTTACGGGTTTTCGAGTCCCGAATCCCGGGTTTTACGGTTTACGAGTTACGAGTCACGAGTCCCGGGTTTTCGATGGAGAGCGCAGCTGGCTTCGGAATTAGCCCGAAGGCCCGGGCGAGATCGATGCAGGCTGCGACCTCTATGACCGAACCCCTTGCGATTTCGAAGAACCGGCGACGTTCAGCCATGCTTTTTCGCGAATTTCCTTCCGCTAAATTGAGAACCACCGACGCCATCGCCCGGCGCAGCTGATCGTGTAAATAGCCAAGCCCTCTGGGCCAGCTGGCACCCTCCTTGCTTATGAAGAGACTCGAAATAGTACGAACATCTGACTTCGGCTCATGGCCTGCGACTGCGTCAGATTTCACGAAAAATCCCTCAACGTAGCTACGGCTACGCCTCGCGATTTTTCGCTCATCTTCCTTGTCTCGGCTCATGATCCTGTGTGATATGTCCATACTATTTCGAGTCTCTTCATAACTCCTCTGCCATTTGAACTGACCTGCGGTAGCACTCCAGTTTTTCGTGTAACATTAAATACCTCCAAGGTTCGGTTTTCGTTTTGGGCTCCTACTTCGGTTGAGAGCCCAAAACGAAAATCGAACCTAAAGGGGAAATTATGAATCACGAAAAACTGGAGTGCTACAAGCAGTTGGTTGAGGTGGCAGAGGAAGTTGCAAGGAGGATGACCAGCTGGCCCCGGGGGCACGGAGATCTTGTCGATCAGCTTCGCCGGGCCACTATTTCGGCTGTTCTCAATTTAGCGGAAGGAAACGGCAAGCAAAGGCACGGGCTCGAAAGGGGCCGGTTCTTCAAAATCGCCAGAGGCTCAATCGCCGAGGTCGCGGCCGCCCTTGATCTGGCCTTGGCCTTCGGGCTGATCCATCGCCGCGAGCAAAGCTCCTTAAAATCTCGCCTTCGTCTGGCCTATGTGCAGATCGGGGCGTTACCTTGAGAGCGGTTATCAGTTATCTGTTTTCAGTTATCGGTTGTCGGTTGTCGGTTGTCAGTTTTTAAAAGCGACGATGAGGCGATGAAACTGCGACGATAAGGCGATTTACGGTTCACGGTTTACGGTTTACGGTTCACGGGTTTTCGAGTCACGAGTTACGGGTTTCCGGGGATGCCCCCCTAACGGTAAAATTTTCTTTTAGCGAAGATAACAAGCAGGGGCAGCATGAGCATTGCCGCAAGGATGATGCTGCCAGAAGATGACGCCCGGGCTATCGATCCGCCGCAGCCGCCTCCAGAACTGGAGCTTAGATCGGACTGCTTTAGATTGCCGGTGCCGCTATAGCCCGAGGTATCAGTGGATACCGAGGCGATAGCGTTAGTAGCGACCAACCGTCCCCATCCCTGACTATTGTCTGGCGACCCCGCAGCCGAGCCCGTGCTTGTAATCGCAGTTTTAACGTCTTCCCAAGTAAGCGTGTTGTTTTTTTGAAACAGCAAGGCGACGAACCCCGCAACATGCGGACTGGCCTGTGAGGTACCCTGTGCTTTCCAATGCGTGCTATCTACCATCAGCACATCGTTAGGAGACAAACCCGATGCCAGAGTAGAGATGATGGGGTCGCCGGGCGCGAGTATTTCAGGTTTTCTCGTTCCGTCCGCTCTAGGCCCGATACTTGAAAAAGGGCTTCTCTCACCCACCGTTCCACCGCTTACTTGGCCATCATCTTCACATCGGCCACCCTGAGCTATGTCGGTGGCATCACAGACGTCGCCATCTACACTTTCCCATCTACTTACCCCAACCTCTTCAAACGGTTTTTGCTGCAAAAACGAACCGACTGCTATGGCACCTGTTGCAGTCGCTGGCAGTCCGACAATCATGTTACCATCGCCTGCGCCCATGGCATAGCCATTGCCATTGTCGCCATTGGTCATAGTGAAAACATCCGTATCTATGCCTTTCATAAAATTGACGTACGTGCCGCCGCCCTCCAACCACATATTGCCGGTGCAGCTGCCGCCGCTTGCCCTTATGATAACATCTAGGACATAACCGTTGCCTGCCGCAAATTTATCGATCTCTATGGCACTCCATCCATCATCCTCGGCATAGGGCCTGAAACGGACAAGTGCGCGGGGCTTCCCGTTTTGCGAATTTTCCGCATCTACTGCGGCTATTACCGTGATTTTTTCATCTGGATCGGAATCGCTGACGGTATCTGAGGTATCCTGATTCATGGGCAGGTCAGATATGGCGGCCCGGGCAAAGGTCGTAGCTTTGCCGACATCTTTCACATCACCATATTTATAAGCGTTGGCGGCTATTTTGCAATTTGCCCCCTCGCCCTTGCCAAACCATACATCGATAAGAAGCGGCATCCTCGCCGGAGCTTTGTCTGATAGAACCCACAGTCTCCAAGCCTTTGCAGTGCTATTTGCCACGCTAAACTGCGCGTGTATTCCACCGGCGTTTAGGCTGTAACCACCAAAATCACCCTCCACCACACTCTCGTTGCCAGCCGCGGCTACGACCGCCCGACCATAGCCCTTGCCCTTGTTTGAATTATATCCGCCCTCCACCGCCTCGTTTATCCCTTCTTCCAAAAGGGAGGTGTTATCGTGCGCCCCTATATGGGTGCCTTGGGAAATGTTTATGACGGCAGGTTTGTCGATTATATCGGCCTTCGTAAATATTTGATCCACGCCGTCTAGAACCCCGCCGGTAAACGTGCCTCCTCCTTCATTTATATCGTCAACGAAATCGTTTCTGACGAGCATTATGTCGGCCTGCGGAGCCACACCTTTAAATCGTGCATCCTGACTTGCCGCGATACCCGTGACGTGCGTGCCGTGGCCTTCCGAGGAATCATTGCTTGCTGGAATAGACGTGCATTTTCCCCCTGCGATGTAATCCTGCGCACATTCTACGACCGAAATTTTCCCAGAACTTGCCGTCTGGAACCTCAAATACTGAACTCTCGTCGCCCCGTCTGCATTGTTGAAATCGCTTCGGGAATAATCGATCCCGGTGTCGATCACGCCCACGATGCTGTTTTTTCCGGTATAGGTGATCCCTTCATATCCGCCCTGAAGCGTAGTCACGCCGGTATTGTCGCGGGCGGTATCCATGAGATTGCGCATCTCCTTGGAGGCCTCTATATAAACCACCTCATCCAGTTCGCCTAGCCGGGCCAAAAACGCTGACGGCACGAAGGCGGTCATGATGGTCTTAAAAACCGTCCTCACCTCTCCGCCGGCCTCTTCTATCGCTATTTTTGTAAGCTCGGTGTCGGTGGATTTGACGATCACGTCCAACATCTCGACGCCACCCTTTAGACTTACGGCCTTGCCCAAAAACGCCTTGCCGACAACTGGAGAGGAGACAAAGGATTTCAACATAAGGTCTAATTTGTCTGCCTGCGCCCCGCCTGCACAGAGTAAAAGAGACAATGCAACCACAGCCGCCAAAAGTTTTTTCATACAGAAGCTCTCCCAGGGTTATTTTTTCTTTAAAGACAGTGGAACGGCCAGCTCGATAGCCTCGACGAAATCGAGATTGGCGACAGTGTAGAGATCGCCCCTTTTCATGCTTCCGGTGACTATTTTGCCGATGAAGGTTCTCGTTTTGAAACCCGCATTTTGGAGGGCCTCTTTTTGTTTGGCATCCGCCTTTTCGGTGGTCTTGAGTATGCATTCAAACACGTTGTTATCGTTGGAAGACTGCCAACCATCGCGAAGCCTCAGATCGATTTTTTTGTACCCGGCAGTTTCTTCGAAGGGGACTTTTTCTTTGGGCTTTGAGGACATCGCATGAATTGAGGTTGCAAAAACGCCTAAGGCAACCGTTAGAAAAACTGCTGAAATGATGACTTTTTTCATGGGAGGCATTGTATTTACAAAAAGGGGAAATGCAAGCAAAGCGAAATCCCGATATTATCAAAATCTCAAAAACATCGTTTTATCCTTTTTGCGTAATCTCGCCTAAAAGTTGTTTCGCTATGCTCGATTCACGGCTGTAAAAACCCTTGGTATGAAAAGAATCCTCAAGGCGGAGCAGGTTGTAGTCGAGGTGATGGAGAAACTCGTGGATGATCGTTCGCAAAAAACTCCTAAAAGCCACGACGTTTTTCTGCTTGGCGGTGCGCATCCAGACGGTGATAGTTGCCTTGTGGCCTTCCTCCCACTCATAGAGGCCATGAAGCTCGCCGGAGCTTTTCGACGGCCGTGTGGCAAGCACCCTAATCCGCATTTGTGGGACGTTTAAAGTACGGCAGAGACCGTAAACTATTCTTTCGGAGGCGTCTGCAACCGCCTCGCGATCATCCGCACCGAGCCCTTTTTCGAGGGCCTCCACGGCCTGATAAAATCTTTCCGCGTTTGGCAGCTTTACCCATTTTATCTTGTCACTTTTATCGTAAACCGCCTTCTGGCCCTTGGTAAGCTTTCTGTAATAAGAGAACTTTGGTTTTTTAGAAGACATGCTCGAAAGACTATATCATGCCGAAACCCTGTGGCAATATCCTTGCGCGATCGATGCATAATGTATATTGACCCGCAAGTTTCAATAAGGAGCAGAAAATGAAAAAAAGAATACTCATCGTAGGCGGAGTGGCCGGTGGAGCCACTTGTGCCGCAAGGCTTCGAAGGCTTTCCGAAGAATTCGAGATAATAGTATTTGAAAAAGGAGAATACATATCTTTTGCTAATTGTGGCCTTCCATATCTCGTAGGCGGCGTGATCGATGAAAGCAAAAAACTCGTGCTTCAAACTCCAGAGTTTTTCAAAGCAAGATTTAACGTGGATGTGAGAATAAAAAACGAGGTTTTGTCTTTAGACAGAACGGCAAAGACCATATTGATAAAAAATCTTGAATCCGCCAAAACCTATAAAGAGGAATACGACGTCCTAGTACTCTCCCCGGGAGCAAAGCCAATACGTCCGGCACTTGACGGAATAAATGACCAAAGAATATTCACCCTTAGAACCATACCCGATGCCCGGGCCATACAAAAGTATCTGGAAACAGCAGAACCTAAGCACGCACTGATCATAGGCGCCGGATTTATCGGCCTAGAAATGGCCGAAAATCTCCATAACAAGGGGCTTAAAGTTACAGTGATCGAAAAGCTAGAGCAGGTGATGCCTCCCTTCGATCCGGAAATGGCAAATGCGATAACCCGGCACCTGAAAATGAAGGGAATAAGTTTCAAATTTGGAAAAGGTGTCGAGTCGTTCGATGCCGGAAAATCGTTCGCCGCCGTCTTGGAGGGTGGTGAAAGGATAAACTGTGATATGGTCGTACTTGCTATCGGCGTAAGCCCCGACACGACCATAGCAAAAGATGCCGGGCTTTTGCTAAACACCACAGGCGCCATAATAGTTGACAGCAAAATGATGACCTCAGACGAGAACATCTTTGCAATAGGCGATGCAGTAACAGTCGAAAATCCGATATTAGGCGACAACTGGCAGGTGGCACTTGCCGGTCCTGCAAGCAGACAGGCGCGAATAGCAGCAGATGTAATATCTGGAATGGACAAGCGCTATAATGGGACGATAGGCACTAGCATAGTAAAAATATTTGACATAACGGCGGCTTCCACTGGGTGTTCAGAAAAACTTCTCAAACGTGCCGGCAGAAACTATAAAAAGGTTTATACGAATGTTCCAAATCATGTGAGCTATTATCCCGGGGCACGGCCCATGTCGATGAAGCTGCTTTTTGACGCTGACAATGGTGCCGTGTTGGGTGCGCAGATCGTCGGAGTTTACGGCGTGGACAGACGCATAGATGTCATCGCTACGGCAATCGCGGGCAAAATCCCTGCCGACAAGCTGAAAAATCTCGAACTTGCCTATGCCCCGCCTTACGGAGCGGCAAAGGATCCTGTAAATATGCTGGGTTTTATGGCTGAAAACACCCTAAATGGAATGTCAAAAACAGTTCACTTCGATGAAGTAGCCGGACTCGCAAAAAAGGGAGCGATCATCATAGACGTAAGAACTGCCGAAGAATATATGGCCGGCAGAATAGACGGGTCCATAAACATCGACTTAAACGAGCTGCGCGGACGCATATCCGAAATACCGCGCGACAAACCGCTTATAACCTATTGCCAGATCGGATTTCGTGGATACCTAGCTGAGAGAATTCTCAGGCAAAAAGGTTTCGATGTCAGCAACCTTTCAGGGGGCTATCTGACTTATATTCAAGCTATGCGCACCGATGATATGCCGGTGACAATCGAGGAAGAGCTGCCAATTAGCGACACAATGCCAAACGGGTTCGCATTACGAAATACGGTTAAAGAAATCGATGCCTGCGGGCTCTCATGTCCGGGGCCAATCAAAAAAACCTTCGAGGCTATGGACGAAATTGCAGTGGGCGAGCGGATAACGATAAAAGCGACCGACCCCGGTTTTGCAAGCGATATAACATCTTGGTGCAAAATGAGTGGAAACAGGCTGATAAAACTTGCAAGCGACGAAGGAATTTTCTCGGCCACCATAGAACGCGGCACGGTTGGAGATGCGACAAACGGGAGGGAAAACATGACCAAGGATCGGCTTACCCTTGTGGTATTTTCAGAAAAACTCGACAAGGTGATGGCTGCATTCATAATAGCCACCGGTGCCGTTGCCTCCGGCAAGAAGGTCAGCATGTTTTTTACCTTCTGGGGACTTAACGCGCTCAGAAAAAAGGACTCTCCCAAAGTCAAAAAAACTCTATTACATTCTATTTTCGCAAAAATGATGCCGAAAGGGGCCGACAAATTAAAACTTTCAAATCTCGATATGGCCGGCATTGGAACTTCACTCATGAAGCGCATAATGCGGGAAAAGCGGGTTGAGTCGCTGTCCGAACTTATAGAGAGCGCAAAAAAATCGAAAATAAAACTCATAGCCTGCCAGATGACGATGGATGTCATGGGAATTGCGCAAGAAGAACTCCTAGACGGCGTTGAAGTCGGCGGCGTTGCAAAATTTCTGGAAGATTGTGATAATTCTGGAACGTCTCTTTTTGTATCGTGAGTTCTATCCGAAAATATCCTGCAAAGAAAACCTTGCGCTTATCGCAACACTCTTGCAGTATGGGCGCTGGCAAATCGCAATAAAAAAACCGGGAGGGAGCTATGGGTATAAGAAATGCAAATCGCAGTGGTCTTGAAAAAATCATCCTTTTGATAATTTTTCTGGGTCTTTTGGGTTTTGTGGCCGCTAATTTTTTCAAACAACGTGAACTGGCAAAACAGCAAGCCCTCTATCATCAGCTGGTTATACTTCGTCAGGGCATCAACATGTTTCAAATGACCGAGCGCAGAAATCCCGAAAGCCTCATAGAACTCGCCATGGCTTCCTACAAGATACAAGACGACGGAGCCACCCATAGATATGTAGAAACCGTAAAAGTGGACGATAAGGCTCAGGTGGTGGACCCGTTCGACAATCCCTATAATTACGACAAACAAACCGGTTGGGTGAGAAGCTCGACACCCGGATTTATGGATTGGTAACATCTGCCTTTATCTTCGAAAAACATCCTGCTCGATCTGATCGCGATTTTTTGTCGCCCAGTCAAAAAATTGACGAAGCAATTTTGCAAAAACCTCACTTATCAACATTCCAAGCGGCATCGATGACCGTAAAGACTTAAAAGTCCAATGTAATTGATTAGTTGCGTAGGACATGGCAATGCGTGGTATTGGCACGCATTTTGCTGTGTATCATCACGGGTAACAAACAGGAGGATGATATGTTAAAGAAGACACTTGCCGTTGCAACCATAGTGCTTTTAGCCGGTGCCTTCACCGGCTGCTATCACGAAATCGACCGGGGGATGTTTCCCGCAGAACAAGGCGCCGAGGAGATAACACCTCCTCCACCGCCACCGCCGTGCGAGGGTGATGACTGCGAAGAAACCCCGCAGAGCAAGCTTTTTTTCAAGTCTATAAAGGTGACAAATTCTGATGCCAAAGAAAATGAAAATGAGAACAAGGGTAAAATTTACACCAAAGAAATATTTTTTGAATTCAAGGAAAACACCTTGAAATTTGTAAATGTCAGTTATTCCGAAAAATATAGCCATCCAGCATTGTCTCTGCTTCATAGAATAATACAGCAAGAATTTGAATACGATGAAAACGGTAAAGTATCGAAGATAACAAATAGGCGAGGCACCTCGACCGACGATATGCAACTTACGGGAGGAAGAAAACCCACATATGATGAAAAAAACAGGCTTTCCTCGTTTTTGTCGCTTGATTTTGCAATCAATGCGCAGGTGCGTGACTTTGCGCTTTGGGAGTTGGAGTACAGCATTGTAGCCACCCAGTCCTTAAGCATAAACAAGAATTTTGCGTTCGAAGATAAGCCTGTAACAGAATGGGAAAAATTGCCAAACTTGAAAGGAAAAGAACGTAAAGTTAGCATAGAATATAATAATGCCGGGCTCCCCGTCAAAATTCTCGACAATTATGATCAAAATAAAGACAGCACTATCAGGTACGTTTATAACGAGTTTGGGATAGATCACATGTCAGAAGGAGCTCATGAATTTCAAGTATTCAGGGAAGATGGTCTTATAACACATGCAACTTATCAATTCTATACTCCCGACAAAGAGCCAAGACTAAAATGTCATATCATCAAAGTAGATACAAGAGATGACAGAAATGCGATAACGAAAGAGACTATCAATTCCGTAGATGGGCAGTGTGCATTCTGGGAACAAAATCAAGCTATTACGCTGCTAAGGACTCTGGAATACACCTATCAGGATATTCCCCTTGAAAGCATCAAACCTCCGGCCTTCCTTATAGCAAACCTGCCCGGGACCACGCTTGCACTAATGGATGATCCCGCAGGACTTTTCGGATATTATAACTATTACCATGACGATTTGTTGGCTCGCAACTTTCCTCCGGAAAAATTTCTAAATCCGTAAAGACAAAAATCTGTTGGCTAAAACCTCTAACGGCCCATTCAAAACCGGCCTTTCTTTTGAGAAAATATGTCAAAAATATCCAAAAAATCATATTCGAGACCGTTTTTCTTGCTTTAGTTTGTAACTCCGGCTATCTTCGCCGCTCTTTTTGGGATATTTGACGACATTTTAAGGATAGGCAGCGGTGGCGGAACTGGCAGACGCGCCAGACTTAGGATCTGGTGAGGCAACTCATGGGGGTTCGAGTCCCCCCCGCTGCACAAACAACCGGCGAAAGACAGGTGATTCTATGAGCGTAAAACTGGAGAACGTAGATTCAATAAGACAAAGCCTCGAAATTGAGGCTTCAAAAGAAATAGTGGAAGATGCCTACGCCAAGGCCCTTTCGGATATGCGAAAGGAGATAAATCTGCCCGGCTTTAGAAAGGGAAAGGTACCCGACGAAATAATCCTTAAACGCTATGGCGATGAACTCAAGACAGAAACTGTCAAAAAAGTGGTTCAAAGCACCTATCCTCAGGCGGTTTCAGATGCCGGTGCGCACCCCATAAGCAGCCCCAGCATCCTCCCGCTAGGCGAGTTAGATCCCAAAGGAAATTTTTCCTACAAAGCAATTTTTGAAATATATCCGGAAATAGAAGTCGGAGATTACGACAAGCTAAAGCTTGAACGGGAAAAAATTTCGGTTTCAGCTGAAGAGATCGATGCCGAAATAAAACGCCTGCAAATGCAGATGACCCAGCTAGAACCCGCCGAAGATGCGGGGATGGGCAGTGGCATGCTGGGAATGATAGATTTTAAAGGCACCGCCGACGGAGAAACTTTTCAGGGAAGCGAAGCTGAAAATTATGTGGTTGATTTTGGGTCAGGCAATCTACTCAAGGAATTTGAGGTAAAAATAGAGGGGATGAAGGCCGGCGAAACCCGTTCGATAGAATTTCATTATCCCAAGGATTATTTCCGGACGGAGATCGCCGGGAAGAAGGGCGCCTTCGATGTTACGGTCAAGGAAGTTCGCAAGAAAATAGTCCCCGAACTCAACGACGATTTTGCAAAAACGCTCGGCAATTACCCGGGTCTTAAAGAAGTGAGGGAGGAAATAAAAAAACGCATAGAAGATTTCAAAGAACACCTACAGAAAAACCGTCTTATGGAACAGACAATCAGGCAGCTCATAGAAAAACATCAAGGGATCGAGGTGCCGACTACACTAATCGATGCCGAGCTTGGAAATATGCTTGAAAACCTGAAAAAACAAATCGAGGCTCAGGGCAAAACCATAGAAGATCTCAAATTAGATTCCAAGGAATTCGTAAAAACCAATCTAAAGGAAGCGACCGATCGGGCGCTTGGCTATATGTTAGTTAGCGCGATTGCCAAAAAAGAAAACGTTTCCGCCACCGACGAAGATGTAGATCAGCGCATCAAGGCTTTTGCAGATCAAAACCGCCAGCCTTTCGATAAGGTGAAGGCTCAGGTTGAAAAAGAAAACCAGCTCGGCCACATAAAGTCGCAGGTCATTTTCGAAAAGACGCTGGATCTGATCATATCAAAGGCCAAGGTCAAAGAGGTAAAGCCTTCAAAATGAGGCAATTCATCGGGGCGGATGCTGTCGAAAGGAAAAATATGGCGACAAATGAACTCGTTCCAATGGTCATAGAGCAGACCCATCGCGGGGAGAGAGCCTATGATATTTATTCAAGGCTGCTCAAAGACCGAATAATATTCGTCGGCTCACCGGTAACAGATGAGCTTGCCAACGTCATTATCGCCCAGATGCTTTTTTTGGAATCTGAAGATCCAGACAAAGACATACATCTCTATATCAACTGCCCGGGCGGCGTCGTAACCGCGGGACTGGCCATTTACGATACCATCCAGTACGTAAAACCGGAGGTATCTACCCTGTGTCTAGGACAGGCTGCCAGCATGGCTGCAGTGCTACTTTCGGCAGGAACCAAAGGAAAACGCTTTGCACTTCCACATGCCCGCATAATGATACATCAACCGATGGGCGGGGTTTCCGGACAGGCCGCAGACATTGCCATACAAGCCAAGGAAATTTTAAGACTTCGTGAAAAGTTAAACGAGCTTTTGTCCGAGCATACCGGGCAAAAACTAGACAAGATAAAAAACGATACCGACCGAGATTTTTTCATGAGCTCCGCACAGGCTCTCGAATACGGCCTTATCGACCACGTCGTTACATATCGCGAAAAGAAAACAGAAAAAAAGAAGAAGGGATAGATTATGGCCAAGAAAACAAGCGACGACGGAACAGGTGATTCCCTAAATCTTTCGTGTTCTTTTTGCGGAAAAAGCCAAAGAGAGGTCAGAAAACTCATAGCAGGTCCCACCGTCTATATTTGCGATGAATGCATAGAACTTTGCAACGATATCATCGCCGAAGAAAACATAAGAACAACCAAAGCAGGGGAGAGCATCGGGGTCCCAAAGCCCGAAGAGATAAAAAAAGTCTTGGACGAGTACGTGATAGGCCAAAACTACTCTAAAAAGGTTCTGTCGGTTGCCGTGCATAATCATTATAAAAGGATAGAACACGGGCATAAAAAAAATTCTGGCGATGTCGAAATACAAAAATCCAACATCATGCTCATTGGTCCCACCGGCACCGGAAAAACCTTGCTTGCCCAGACCTTGGCGCGTTTTTTGAAAGTCCCTTTCGCCATTGCCGATGCCACCACCCTTACCGAGGCCGGTTATGTCGGCGAGGACGTCGAAAATATAATTCTAAATCTTCTTCAGGCGGCGGATTTCGATCGCGCCCGAGCGGAGCGCGGCATCATCTATATAGACGAGATCGACAAGATTACGCGCAAATCCGAAAATCCGTCCATCACCCGGGACGTATCAGGCGAAGGAGTTCAGCAGGCGCTTTTAAAGATCATCGAAGGCACGATAGCGAGCGTCCCTCCCAAAGGAGGAAGAAAACATCCGCAGCAAGAATTCATTCCGGTCGATACCTCGAACATACTCTTTATATGCGGAGGAACTTTCGTAGGTCTTGAAGATGTAGTTGAGCGCAGAATAGGTGAAAAGAAGCTTGGTTTCGGCGCTGAGGTTAAGGGCAAGACCGAAAAGAAGCTCGGCGAACTCCTCCGCGAGGTAGAAACCGAGGATCTCATCAAGTACGGAATGATACCGGAATTTATGGGCAGAATACCCGTGGTGGCATCGCTGGAAGAACTAGACGAGGCCGCTCTGGTGAGGATACTTACCGAACCTAAAAACGCCTTGGTAAAACAGTACCAAAGACTTTTCGAAATGGAAAAGGTGAAGCTCGAGTTCAATTCTCAGGCGCTTGAAGCCGTGGCCAAAAAGGCGATAGAGAAAAAATCCGGCGCGAGAGGACTTAAAGCCATCATAGAAAAGTGCATGTTAGATGTGATGTACGAAATACCCTCCAGCGAAAATGCCCGAGAAGTGCACGTTGATGCAGACGTGATAGATAAAGGCAAAAGGCCGTTGGTGGTTTACGACAACTTCGAAGGAAAGAAAGCCAGCAATACGTAATTCAACGCTGTTTCTTTAAAAAGCCGCTCACAAAGGAGATTTCATGTCAGACAAGGTAAAAAATAGCGATTTTCCAACCCCATCGGCCGGCGAAAAAGTCTTGGTTCCGCTGCTTCCTCTAAGAGATATAGTTGTCTTTCCTCATATGGTCGTTCCCCTGTTCGTTGGCCGGGAAAAATCCATCGCGGCCCTTGAGGAGGCGATGAACAAGGAAAAGGACATTTTCCTTTCCGCGCAGATAAATCCCAAAACCAACGATCCGAAAGCGGAGGATATCTATAAGATAGGCACGCTTGCGGCCATCATCCAGCTTCTAAGGCTTCCCGACGGAACTGTTAAGGTGCTTGTCGAAGGAAAGCGCCGTTCGAACGTAAAGCAGTTCGTCACCAATCCCAATTTCTTTTTGGTCGAAGCCGAGACGTTCGATGAAGAAAGCGAAGTTACCGTCGAGGTGGAAGCGCTCATGCGCGGGGTTAAAAACACCTTTGAGCAGTATGTAAAACTCAACAAACGCATTCCTCCGGAAATGCTGGCTTCTGTTTCCACAATAGAAGATCCTTCAAGGCTTGCCGACACCATAGTAGCCCATCTCTCTTTGAAGCTTCCTGACAAACAAAGTATTCTGGAAATCATCTCGCCCGGGAAAAGACTGGAAAAACTGCTTTCTCTCATGCAGTCCGAAATAGAGATATTGCAGGTCGAGCGCCGCATCCGGTCTCGGGTGAAAAAGCAGATGGAGAAAACCCAGCGGGAATATTATCTAAACGAACAGATGCAGGCCATCCAGAAAGAACTTGGCGAACGCGACGAGTTCAAGACCGAAATCGCGGAGCTCGAAGAAAAGACCAAGAAGAAGCAGATGAGCGAGGAAGCCAAAGACCGGGTCATGAAGGAGATAAAAAAACTCAAGATGATGAGTCCTATGTCTGCGGAGGCTACGGTCGTTAGAAATTATATCGACTGGATAATCACCCTCCCTTGGGCTGACATGACCAAGGACAAAATAGATATCAAGGAAGCCGAAAAGATTTTAAACGAAGATCACTATGGTCTCGAACAGCCCAAAGAAAGAATAGTGGAATATCTGGCGGTGAGGGCTCTTGTCAATAAAATGAAGGGACCGATTCTTTGCCTCGTCGGCCCCCCGGGAGTAGGCAAAACCTCGCTTGGCCGTTCGATAGCACGGGCCATGGGCAGAAAGTTCATAAGGCTGTCGCTGGGAGGAGTGCGTGACGAAGCCGAGATACGCGGTCACAGGCGAACCTACATAGGAGCCATGCCCGGCAAGGTGATCCAGAGCATCAAGAAAGCCGGAGCTTCCAATCCTGTATTTTTGTTGGATGAAGTGGACAAGATGAGCATGGACTTCAGGGGAGATCCTTCGGCCGCGCTACTCGAGGTTCTAGATCCCGAGCAAAACAGCACGTTCAACGATCATTACCTGGATCTCGATTATGATCTTTCCAATGTGATGTTCATAACCACGGCTAATACCCTTCCCACAATTCCTGTTCCGCTTCAAGACAGGATGGAGATCATAAGGATACCCGGTTATACTGAGCTTGAGAAGATCAAGATTGCGCAGATATACCTGTTCAGAAAACAGCGTGAAGCCAACGGCATAACCGAGAAGAATATAATTTTCACCGAATCAGCCATCAAGATGATCATTCGTCGCTACAGCAAGGAATCGGGAGTAAGAAATCTCGAACGCGAAATCGCATCCATCTGTAGAAAGGTCGCCCGCGAGGTGGTCTCGAGCGGCAAGAAAGACAAGATGGTGAGGATCACGCCCAAGAAGGTTCAGAAATATTTGGGCGTTCCGAAATTTCATTATGGTCTTGCCGAGGAGCACGATCAGGTTGGTGTAACCACAGGGCTTGCCTGGACGGAAGTCGGAGGCGAGCTGCTTACCACGGAAGTTTCAGTGCTACCCGGCAAGGGTAAGATGATCGTCACCGGAAAACTCGGAGAGGTGATGCAGGAATCGGCGCAGGCGGCGATGAGCTATGTACGTTCGCGAGCGGAGGATATGGGGCTTGGCCGCGATTTTTATTCCAAGCTCGATCTTCATATCCACATCCCCGAAGGCGCCATACCCAAAGACGGCCCAAGCGCCGGAATAACGATGGCCACAGGCATCGCTTCCGCTCTTCTTAGGGTGCCGGTTAGAAAAGATGTTGCCATGACGGGCGAGATCACGCTGCGCGGAAGAGTTTTGCCTATCGGAGGCCTTAAAGAAAAGTTGCTTGCCGCTCATCGCGGCAAGATCAAGAAGGTGCTCGTCCCCAAGGAAAACGAGAAGGATCTAAAGGAGATACCAAAGAAAATATTAAAGGAACTCAACATCGTGCTTGTTGAGCATATGGATGAAGTCCTCACCCACGCCCTGCTTCTCGATAATCCAAAACAGCTTTTTAAGGGGATAGGTCGCGCCCAAATGCCATCCGAAAGTTCTTCCAAAAAGACCATTTATGGCAAAGATGATCAAAAAGATGACCAACCGGTGATAGTTTAGAATTTTTACAAACTATTTATCCAAAAGGCTTCCCGCAGCACACCTAAAAAAATCCAGCGTCACTTTCGCTTTTCCCAACGGCCGCCGAATTAGGCGGCCGTTCATAAAAGTCTCTATCAATCCTCCACTGGAGAAATGACTTCGGTTGGAGTAAATGTGTAAGACGAGTAACCACGACCGAGTTCACCATGAAAATTACTGCCCCAACAATACAGTTTGTCATTAGATGAAATAGCACACGTATGCTTGTATTTGGCCGCAATTGATTTCAATTCTAAATTCTCCAAAACTCGATCCCCAACAATAAAATCTGAAACATCAATATCGTAAATTGAATTGTCGTTTTTTATCCCGTATGCGCGATCACTATACTTGTTTTGATAAATTTTAACGCTTTTCCAATCGGCCTCATCTCCCAACCTTTTTGGAACAAGGCTTCCTTTTTCATGCGCTATATTTCCCCAGCAAAAAAGTGCTCCAGACCTAATTCCACACGTAGCATTTGTCCCGGCGGTGACATGTTGCCAAATATCTGGAATTCCATCGGCGCCGATATCGAGATCTACATACTCTGCTGAAGAAACATCATTTGGAAAATTTCGCGAATTAGCATCACCAACACCAACACCAAGCTGGCCTCGTCCATTCCACCCCCAACAAAACATTGTACCTAAAGAAATGCCGCAGGTATGATTTGCGCCTGCTGCAATATTGCTCCATCTAGGTTGTATTTGTGCGATCCGCGTTGGTTCGATTTTATTACTATTGTCTCTACTACCAAGCTGACCATTATCATTTTTCCCCCAGCAATAGCCTTCTCCATTCGTCGTTATTCCACACGTATGATTAGAACCTAGTGTCATCATTTGCCATGTATAATTAGCAATAATTCGAGGGACCCTGGAACTCACCACACCTCTGATTCCCAATTGACCATATACACCATTTCCCCAACAAAAAAGGCTGCCATCGTGTTTAAGCCCACATGAATGTTCACTGCCTGCAGCCACTGCACTCCAATCTTTTTCAAGACCAACTGTTGTCGGAGCAATTTTGTCGATGATATCATTGGAACCTAGCTGCCCTTTTAAATTATTCCCCCAGCAATAAAGAAATTTATCCTTCTTTACACCACAAGAATGATGCCCAAAAGATTCGCCTACAAACTCCCAATCATATCCTTTCATAGTCTGCTTTGGTTCGAAAGAATATGGTTGTAATCCAGAACCAATCTGTCCCAAAAAATCAGATCCCCAACATAATACCTTTCCATTACCTTTAATTGCGCAGGTAGTTTCTGTTGAGGTCTTTACATCAATCCAATCGTTATCATCAGAGATTAGCTGTGGCGATTCATATAGAAGTACATTCCCTCTTGGAAGTCCAACACCTCCATGAAAATTAGTTCCCCAACAATAGAGTCGACCATCTTTTTTTATTGCACACGTTATTCCAGTGCCCGTAGTCACCCGATACCAATCGTTATCCTGTCCAACTTGTATTGGTGTATTTACAGATTGACGATCTCCCTTTCCCAATTGTCCTGAAGCATTTGTTCCCCAGCAAAAAAGCGAGCCATTTCGTCTTATCCCACAAGTATGGCCATCGCCAGCCGAAACCTTAACCCAGTCCAAATTAAAACCAACCTGCGTTGGCAAATTTCTTACATTCTCATCACCTAAGCCAAGCTCGCCATTTTTATTTGTTCCCCAACAGAAAAGAGGACCTTCTTCTAATCCTCCATCATGCTTCATAATTCCACAGGCATATTTTTTGCCCAACGTTATTGAGATCCAACCGTTCAAAAAATCTTGAGGAAGGGCCGTTGGAACCGAATATATTGGTTGAGCATCATTTCCCATTCCCAATTGTTGTTCATCATTTGTCCCCCAGCAAAAGAGCGAACGATTTTTGATAGCACAAGTACTATCATATCCTGCAGCAACTGATGACCAGTTATTATCAGCACCGACCCGAGTGGGAATTCCACGATTTAGGACATCTCCTCCAAGCCCTAACCGACCCGAAGAATTTGCTCCCCAACAAAATAAATGACCTTCATTATTCACAGCACAAGTGTGTAAATATCCAGCGGAAAACGATTTTATTCCGGCTGCATTTATCACCTCTGTCGGAGGACAATGTTCGTCATTCATAAAATCATCACCAATGCCAAGCTGCCCAAAAGATGACAGTCCCCAACAATACAGTTGATCATTATCTCTCTGCGCACATGCATGAGTCCCTCCCACAGACAAATTTTTAATGGCCATGTATTCTATGGTATAATTCGCTTCCACTACATTAGATGGAATGAAATTATTTTTAAAGGCCCGAACACGAAAACTAGATAGACCCTTAGTCGTTAATTGAAAAACACCATCATAGAGCAACGAATCCAAAACTGGATCAGTACCGTCTAACGTATATCGAACAACAGCTTCTTCATTTTCAGCATCTACTATAATTGGAATACTTCTATAGTATTTTCCGGGCATTGGCATAAAAATTATCGGATCGGCTAATTGCTGACCATTCGGAGTTGGATCGCATACATCTCCCAACCCATCGTTGTCGCTATCCACTTGATTTGCATTCGGATGATCTGGGCAATTATCATTCGCATCTGCAACGCCATCTTGGTCTATGTCTAAAACTACCCCACCTCCGCCTTGCCCAGCGTTGCCACCTTGCCCGCCGGCCCCTGCGCCGCCTTGATTACCACCGCCGCCTTGTCCCCCTCCTGCACCACCCCCGGCATTAGAAATAATCGCCACGGCATAGATGCTAAAATGAGAAATCTGCGCGGTTATAGCACCCTTATTCGCATCATATGTTGTCGCGATGACATCAAACGAATTACCGGTCACAAATACTATTTTGGCATCTGCAGGAATTGCGATGTCCGTTATCGAAAGAGTCACAGGTTTCAGAAATTGAAAACCGTCAGGATCAAACTGATATGCCATTACAACATTCGCGCCCTGCAGGTTCGGCACTGCAACAGATTCAATAAAAAGATCGTTTATTGTATATCCGTCAGGCAAAGCCCCTTCTGGTATCGATAGATTTACTTTACCATCCACACTAATTACATTACCAGCCGGAGACAAATTTTGCGGTGCGGGTGGCAGCTGTCCTCCATCACCACTACCTCCGCTACACCCATAAAGAAAAGAAATCATAACCAAAGATAAAGACAAAATTATTTTTCGCATAAATGGTCCTCCTGATAATTCATGTTCATCAGTTTGCATAAGTTATGCCAATAAATACGAATCTTCCATTAAAAATAAACTATAAAATACAATGTGTTGTAGATCCTTGCCTCTACAACTGCACGCGTACACAACCAAATTATCAGTTTGATAATAGAGCGTCATAAAATAAATGGTCATCTATTAACCAGCTGTCGATTGAAAACGCAACAATCCTTCAAACACGAGTTACGGCTAATTTTTTACAACAAAAGGGGATCACTAATAACCGCGCAATGGATAACAAAAAAACACCGCAAAAACCGCCTTCAGGGAAGCGCATATATGGATGAGGATAATTTATCCAGCTCGATCCTAAGAAGCCTTTTTCGAAGAATGCTGTCGCCGGTCGTTATTATTCTGATTGTTTCCATAGCCTGAATTGCCGCCGCCTGCATGGCTGTAAAAGCAGGCGTTCCAAGTGAAGTTTCGATGCCCCTAGACGGAACTGCGAAAGGATCCCCGTATATGGCCTCGAGCGTCATGTCGGAGGGAAATATCGCCGCAATCCTGCATTCATATCCTGCTATGGCTGCATGCACCAAAGGGATGCGAAGATCGCCGGCCGCATGCTCGATAATAAATCTCGTATCTATCGAATCGACGCAGTCGCACACCACGTCAGCCCCGAAAAGTATTTCTGCAGCATTTTTTTCTTCAAGCCTTTCAAATACCGGAATTATCTTTACGCCGGGGTTTACCTCCAGCGCACGCGCGTATGCGGCATCGACCTTGCGGGTTCCTATAAGAGAGACCGACGAGAGCAGCTGACGATTGAGGTTGGTTTCATCGAAAACGTCGCAGTCTATTATTTTGATTTTACCAACTCCCGTCCTGACAAGTATTTCAAAAACACCACCGCCAAGACCTCCGGCACCAACTATCGCAACCGAGGAGTTCGCTAGTTTTTCTTGCCCCGCTTTTCCGATAGTGCCTAAATTTCTTTCGTAACGTTTTTCGGTCATCTCCATCTCCAAAGTCTTTCAGTCATCGCAAGCGGATCGTCGGGATGAGGGCCTATGAAAATTTCAACCTTTGCGGCTTCACCGGCGGTCATCCTCTTTTTTTCAAGGCGCAACATTCCCTGCTTCCAATGAGTCGCGGGTTTTTCAGGTGACGCGTCTGTTGCTTCGCCATCGCACCACAAAACTTTTGGCCATAGCGCGATCGTGCCTACCTCGGCATCCTTGGTGCATGAAAACGATGAGATCTCATGAATGAAATCGCAAAAAGTTTCTTGAAAATCCACCGAGGCGATAAGAACAGGCGCCGAGACAAGAAGATCCGGCGTTATTTCCAATATAAAGCTCTCTTCATCCGGGCCTTCTAGGTTTTCCGCAAGCGCTCCCCAGAGTTCGAGTCTTTGAGGCAGAATTTTGCCGCCTTTTTGCAGAAGATTTTTTTCAGCGTCGAGAAGGATGGCCAGAATGTTCTCGTCAAACGCAAAACTACCTACGGTTTCGCAAAGCACCACATCGGCCTTTTGAGGAAGCTCCACCTCGAAAGAAATGGCTTCTATGACCTCGATCTTTTCACCAAGCGAAGCCCTTGCCAGGCGAGAACGTAATTCGCGGGCGGCCTCCGGATCGCATTCTATCGCATATATTTTTTTTGCTCCGGCGCGGGCAGCCTCGATGGAGAGAATTCCAAGCCCGGCGCCTATGTCGGCCACGACATCTCCTTTATGGACCATTTTACGTATGGATTTAAGCAGGGGATTGGTTCTCAGTGGATCGTCAACCATGTGGGCGTGTCTTTTGGTTATGTCCGGCATAGCTCCTCGTAGAGCACTCCCCACCTTATACCGCGATCGCTTATGATGCAGCAGGCGGCGCCTAGATAGCGCAGTATTTCTTCTAAAAGAACCGCTCCAGCAAAGATGACTTCGGCGCGTTCTGGCATAAGCCCCTTGATGCTGCGAAGCTCCTCAAGCGGCTTTTGCCTCATATCGTTTATCAATGCGTCTATCGCCTGAATATCGAGCCTCTGGCCATGAACCAGCTTGCCTTCATAAGGTTCTATTTCAAAGTGCATGGCAAGCAGGGTGGTCGCGGTACCAGCGGTTGCCACGACTTCGCCTTGAGAAGATCTGAGGGCTTCCGGAATCTGGTCACAGAGAATATCGTAAATGCCGTTACGGAGCATTTTTTCATCATCTTCATCCACCGGATCACTTCTTATGTACTCTTCGGTGAGCATCACACAACCTAAGGGCATGCTCACGACAGAAAGAGGCGGCGGCCCGGTAATTATCTCGGACGACCCCCCGCCTATATCTACAACCGTTATTTCCTTTCCGAAATCCAAAGCGGATGATTCATAGGTGAGCCTTGCTTCTTTTTGTCCGCTTATCACCTCTACGTCCAGACCTAGCTCGGTCTTTATGCGGGATATAAACGCCTTCGAATTTTGGGCGTTTCTCAATGCGGCGGTACCGACCACTTTTATTCTTTTCACGCGATGCTTATCACACGTTTCCATGAAAGATTTCAAAACCGCCATAGTCCTGTCGGCGGCATCGGCGGAAATGACCCGGCTCCCCAAAAGCCCTTCGCCAAGCCTGGTGATAACGAGCCTGTCTTCGACTATGCCCAGAGCTCCGTCGGGTTTTTTTTCGCCGATTAAAAGAAGGGCTGAATGCGTACCAATGTCGATAACTGCTATCATTTGTTATCCATCCTCGGTCCCCACGACGGCAGAAGACCGTTACCCTTTGACACCTTGACCTGATTCGATCCGTCCGATCTCATTATGTATATCGATTGACCTCCGTCGCGGGTGGAAGAAAACGCAAGATACCTGCCATCTGGCGAAAACGACGGGTGTTCATTGTTGCCGGTACCGATGGTCAGCCTTTGTATGCTGCTGCCGTCTGGATTCATGATGAAGATATCAAACGCCCCCCGGTCCCTGCCGGCAAAAGCCAGTTTGTCTCCCATGGGCGACCACGCAGGCATATCGTTTTGATAGCCCACAAACGTTAGCCTTTGCGGACCGTCACCATAAATATTGGTTTTAAAAAGATGCAGTCCTCCGGCGCGTTCGGAGGCAAAGACCATTTCGTGGCTGTTTGGCGACCACGCCGGAGAGATGTCGATGGTTCCGGAGGTTGTCACCCTCTTCATCTTCTGACCCGTTGGAGGAATCACATAGAGATTGGCTATTCCTGAGATCGAGGAAGAAAAGGCAATGTTATTCCCATCGGGCGACCAAGCCGGGGTTATGTTGGCCGCTTTCCCGGTACTGATCCTTCGCATTTTTTCTTTGCCCAAAGTTTTTATGTAAAGGTCGGGATTTTTCCCTTCGTAGGAGGTAAACACTATCTGCGATCCATCAGGCGACCAATCCGGACTTATGTTTATGGACTTGTTGTTCGTAATGGCAAAAGGATTGTGGCCATCCATATCCATCACGAAAATCTCTTTGCTGCCTTTTTTTCCAGCGGCAGCAAAGGTTATCTGGGTGTTAAAGACCCCCCTCACACCGGTCAACGCTTCCATTATTTCATCGGAAAATCTGTGGGCCACCCTGCGATAATCCTGTTTGTCGAATCTATATTGTTTACCTACGAGCATCTCCTTGGAGAAGGTGTCAAAAAGACGCATGGTAAGAATAAATTTGCCGCCCTGAGATTCGATGTTACCTTTAACGAGAGCCTGAGCGCCTATTGCCGACCAGAACGCGAACCGAATTTTTTCGAGCGTCATGCCTTCCTTATCTGACACATCGGAATAGAGCAATTTTGGAAGAACCTCGAAATAGCCGGAGATGTTCATGTCGTTTACGATTACTTCGGTGACTTTTTTGCCATAACCACCACCCTCGATTTCGGTTATGGCTATCGGAAATTTTTTGTCTGAAGGTTGGTCTATCGGTATATAAATTCTGGCGTATGCGTCAGTGGTAAATAAAACGACAGCCAATACAAAAACAAACATTATTCTTCTCATGAGTTCCCCTATGGTTTTGCCGGACTATAGCGACAAGTGACAGCGTTATTCAACGTGTTTTTTTATCAAGAATTACATATGTGGATGACCATACAACATCATTTAATTTCGAAACGTCGAGGGATAGCCCCGACGTGAAATATTGCCAGATTAGGTTTAATACGTAGGCTTCAAGCGAGGATCGAATTCCACGAGAAAACCTTCGTTGTAGGCCTCCCAAGCCAGCCGATCCGGGGGTTTGGGAAAAGGAGATGCCTTCCTAACTGCTCTTACTGCAGACTGATCGAAGGTGGTATCGCCCGAAGGACTCTCCCACCTAACAGACACCACGTCTCCGTCGGTATTGATAAGAACCTCAATTCTGGCACTGTATCCTGCCGAACCTTCATCGGTGAATTTCGAAGGAACTATCCACTCCCGTATAATTCTTCCCCTGACCATGGCCTGATATTTAAGATACTCAGGATCGGAAGGAGCAACCTTCATGGGCTTATCGGAGGTTCCATATTTATAACCTTCCTGATTTTTTTCTATCTGCGACGCCTCGGGCACTATCGTTCTTCCCTTCAGGTCTTTGTCTATCTTTGCCAGCGCGTCCATGATTTTCTTGTCTGTTCGCGATATTTTTACTGGCTCAGGCTTTGCTTTGGGGTCATTTCTTCTTGTCGCCCGGGCGTCGATCTTGGGTCTTTCCGGAGGAGGCTGGGCTTTTTTGGAAATTTCTTTTCCATCCTGCGGTGGCGGAGCGGTCATTTCAGGAGTGAGAGTCTGTTGTTCGATTTTTTCGGGCTGAAATAATTTCTTCTGTTCCTCTATGGTGCTTTGCGGCAGATTTTCCGCGAGCTTCATTCCAGTTCCCAGCTCTTCGCTCGTGCCTCTTGGTATATCGACCCAGATGGCGTTTATGCGTACGGGCCTTTCACCAAAAAGCGAAAGGCTCAAATCTGGCACGAACACCAAAATGGCCAATATCACAAGATGTCCAACAGCGGAAATCGTTATCGGCCTTCGAAACCCGTTGTGTGTGTGTTCGGTTCTTTTCACGCTGAAAGGGTCCTCTATGCCGCTGCTAATTGAGCTTCGTCTCCGGCTGCGTGATCATGCCTATGCGGTCCACGCCAGACTTTTTCGCTATGGACATCACCTTGATCACGGTTCCGTATCGAAGATCCGTGTCGGCCTTGATGAAGAGGTCCTTTTGTTGTCTCTGTGAAAAAATCGCCGCAAGCCTTCCTTGCACTTCTTCGATCGGTATCTCGTCGCGATCATCGCCCATATAGATGCGACCGTCGTTTTGAACCGTGAGGATGACATCCTGCTGGGAGCGCTTGATTGCAGGAGCCGATGCCTCGGGAAGATTCACGGGCAGTCCCTGCTGCAAAAGTGGAGCGGTTATCATAAAGACGATAAGCAAGGTGAGAGCCACATCTACCATGGGGGTGACGTTTATCTCAGACAATATCGTCCTTGGATGAGAAGGAGCCTTGATAGCCATATTTTTTCCTTATGTCGCGTTGTAGTACTCCCGGTCGATCCGGTCGTTTAGATCATCGGCAAAATCGTAAAGATCTTTGGAAATTCTCCGAATGCGACTTACGTAATAGTTATAGAAGATCACCGCCGGTATCGCCGCAGCCAGACCAACCGCCGTGGAAATAAGGGCTTCCGCAATGTGAGGTCCTATGATGGCAATGCTTGATGCACCGGTCCTGCCTATTTTCCAGAAGGCGTGCAGTATGCCCCATACGGTTCCGAACAAGCCGATAAATGGCGCCGCACTTCCCGTGGTGGCAAGAAACGATATACCATGCTCTAACTGGGATATTTCTTCTTCGGTGGCACGCTTGATTTCTTTTTCTACAATCGCTGCATCCCTTGGATCCTGATTTTCACGAAGCCTGTCAATGCCTGCCTTAAAGACGTTGAAGGCAGGACTTTTTCTGAAAGAGCCCTTGGATACTACGGCGTCTATGGATTTGGCCTGCCAGAAAAGCTGAAAGAATTTCTTTGAACTATCCCGGGCCTTCTTTAACTGACCATGTTTGCCGCCTATTATGGCCCAAGAAACTATCGAAAAAACAAAAAGCGTAATCATCATAAATTGCACGATTATGTCAGCGTTAAGCGCTAAAGACAGAAGATCGGCGCTATTTCCTCCAACATTCGTTTCTACGATGGTTTCAGCAGTTTCGGTCTGGGCCAAAAGTCCTAATATTGCGATATTCATAATGGCATCCTCTTTTTTTGCGGTTAGACGTCAATTTGGCGGCGAATAATACGTTTTGAAGCAAGTCCGTGTCAACATCACACTCCCTTAAACTACTCTTTCTTTAAAGTCGTTTAAAAAAACATCGAGGATCTCAACCGTCAAAATTTAGACGCTATCGTCAGAATTTTCACCTTTTTCAAGGGAGGTTCTATTATATTTTCCTTAATATCAACAACTTAGCGCAATAAACTACTGGTATGCCTATTGCATACTTATGGAACCGGAAATCAGACAAAAACTAACACTGGAGGGATTTATGGGCATGATCTGGAACGAAGAGTTGGAATCGCGCTACAACAGCTACCGACATTCCACCAAGGCATGGGAGTTGCTTCACGAGGAAGCGGGATTCGAGGATATCGGCGTCTTGGCAGACGAGATGATTTCAGATCTCGATGGACAAGAAACCCACCTGAACTTTCACGAAGAGTCTGCTTTTAGGGTGAAGGGTTAAAGGTGAAAGGCGAGGCGAGTTGTACCTTGAGAAAACATGGGGCCTGAAATGGACGGGGAGAGTTTGACGCGGAATGTGAGTTTAAAGGTGAAAGGTGAAGGGTTAAAGGTGAACGGTGAACGGTAAACAGTGATCGGTTCACGGTTCACGGTTTACGAGTTACGAGTTACGAGTCACGGGTTTTTTGGACGTTTCCATCGGTTTTTTCTGGCATCCGTAGATTTTATCGGTTATAGCGCCGGTTCTATGATTTCCGACAAAGACGCTCCCATAGGCATATTCGATTCCGGAATAGGCGGCCTTACAGTAGCCCGGGCGATAGGCTACACACTTCCTAATGAATCGCTCATATACCTCGGAGATACGGCAAGGGTTCCTTACGGTACAAAATCGGCCGAAACGATCCTGCGCTACTCCATGGAGTGTGCGGATTTTCTGGTGCAAAAACGGGTAAAGGCCGTGGTCGTGGCTTGCAATACCGCATCGGCCTATGCCCTCTGCGATCTTCAAAAAAAATTCAAAATTCCGGTAATAGGCGTCATAGAGCCGGGAGCAAGAGCTGCGGCTCGGGCGTCAAAGATGAAATCTGTGGGCGTTATCGGTACTTGGGGTACGATATCTAGCAACGCCTACGGCAAGGCACTTACCTCTATAGACGAGGAGATCAGCGTAATAAGCAAGGCGTGCCCTCTTTTCGTTTCCCTTGCAGAGGAAGGATGGACAGACAACGAGGTTGCGCGAGCAGCGGCCGAGAGATATCTGGCAGGTTTTAAATCCGAATCCATTGACGTGCTGATACTGGCTTGTACGCATTATCCGCTACTTAAAGACGTGATAGCAGGCTGCATGGGTGATAACGTTATGCTCGTGGATTCGGCCGAAACGACGGCCAATTCTCTTGAAGATCTTCTCCGTGAGAAAGGGCTTGTATCTTCGGGGCCGGGTAGCCGGGAAATCTATGTCACTGATCTGCCGGCAAAGTTCGAAACGATGGCAAAACGTTTTTTAGGTCCAATCCCGTCATGCGTTACACGGGTGGATCTCTAGTTTTTGCCTCTTGCAATTTTTTGGCGTCTAATACAGATAGTCGCCTGATCTTCTTGCCGTCAACCAAACCGGAGAATCGGGAGAATAGGTGTATAAAAGGTTCATTTTACCATCCACAGTCGCAGCGATAACGGCATTTATTTGGAGTGTCTGTCCTCTGGCCTATGCTTTAAGCGACAAAGGCTACGAGGCGTTGCATAATTTCGCCAAGGTGCTGCATTACATAGAGGAAAACTATGTAACTGAAATTGACGAGCAGGCCATGATAAACGGCGCGATAAACGGCATGCTAGACACCCTCGATACCCACAGCCTTTACATGACTCCTGAATTCTATCGCGAATTGCAGGTGGATACAAAAGGCCGCTTCGACGGTGTAGGCATCGAAGTTTCGGTAAGAGGTGGTGTCCTCACTATAGTTTCGCCCATTGCCGGCACGCCGGCGGATGAGGCGGGTCTTAGGGCCGGTGATCGCATAGTGAAAATAAACGGCAAGCCCACCGGCGGCATAAAGTTGGCCGAAGCAATCAAACTCATGCGCGGCAAACGAGGATCTAAGGTCACGCTTTCCGTACTTCGGGGAGATGCCGACGCCCCCATCGATTTCACGATTACAAGACAGATCATAAAAGTACCGAGCGTCAAGTACGAGCTCTTGGGCGATATCGGCCATATCAACATAGTAAACTTTCAGCAAGATACCGAGCGAGCACTTTCCAAGGCCATAAAAGATCTAAACAAAAAACTCGGAAAAGACCGCAGGATCAGCGCGATAATTTTGGACCTTCGAAAAAATCCCGGAGGACTTTTAAACCAAGCCATAGCGGTTTCGGATGTATTTCTTTCGAAAGGCACAATAGTCAGCACGGAAAGCCGAGGCCGCGAGATAGAACGCGTAGAAGCCCACGAGAAGGACACCGAGTTCAATTATCCCATGGTTGTACTCATAGACGGCGGTTCCGCCTCTGCTTCAGAAATTGTTGCGGGTGCATTAAAGGACAATGGGCGCGCGACACTCCTAGGAGAGCAAACCTTCGGAAAAGGTTCGGTGCAAACGGTCATAGATTTAGATGATGGCTCGGGGCTCAAACTCACGATAGCCTATTACCACACTCCTTCCGGAAAAATTATACACAATATCGGCATTGAGCCGAATATCAAAGTGCCGCATCATGAGCCCGAAAATGAAAATGACAGCCCCGAAGAAAAGGCCAGAAAGAAGTCCGTCGATTATCAGCTCGAAATGGCTGTTGATTATCTAAAGAAAAAAACCAACACCCTTGAAAAGGAGAAAATATGACAAAAAGAATAGGAATGCTCACAGGCGGAGGCGATTGCCCGGGTCTTAACGCAGTTATTCGCGCGGTGACAAGACGCTCGATCGCTCTCGGAGGTTACGAGATCGTAGGCATAAAACACGGCTGGCGCGGATTGCTGGAAATGGACACCTGCGAGATAACAAGAAAAGACGTCACCGGAATACTCTATCGAGGCGGCACCATACTAGGCACTAGCAGAACCAATATTTACAAAGACGAGGCCAGCAAAAAAACCGCTCTCGCCAATTTTAAAAAGCTAGACCTAGACGGCCTCGTAGCCATAGGCGGCGAAGATACCTTGGGCATCGCAAAAAAACTCACCGACGACGGCATAAACGTGGTGGGAGTTCCCAAGACTATCGATAACGATCTTATGGGAACGGACTTCACCTTCGGCTTCGACACAGCCGTCGAGATAGCAACCGAGGCCATAGACAGGCTTCACACCACCGCCGAGTCCCACGATCGAGTGCTCGTCTGCGAGGTCATGGGAAGACATGCAGGTTGGATAGCCGCCTATTCAGGCTTGGCCGGCGGCGCGGACTGCATACTTATTCCTGAAAAACCAATCGATCTAGACGAAGTTTGCGAAATGATATGGCGCAGACACAAGAAGGGCATATTTTTTAGCATAATAGTCGTCGCCGAAGGAGCGAAGCTAAAAGGGCACGATGAAATACTCTCGTCTAATCACAAAGATGATTTCGGCCACGTTCAGCTAGGCGGCATAGGCACGGTTCTTTCCAAAAAAATAGGGGAAAAGACCGGCTACGATACAAGAGTCACGGTATTAGGTCACATCCAGCGAGGCGGCAGGCCCACAGCCTACGATCGCGTGCTGGCTACGAGATACGGCGTGGCTGCGATGGACGCGGTGCACAACGGACATTTCGGCGTGATGGTGGCTCTAAACGGCAAGGATATTATCGAAATACCCATGAGCACCGTCGCCGAAGGCATAAAAACTATCGATGAGAAATTCTACGAGATGACCAAGACTTTCTGGGGATATTAATCAACCCCGGCTCGACACATAATCTCGGAAAAACATCCTATTTCAAAAGGCCTTTTGATCTCTATGGTCGGCGTCCATTCTGATTTTTTAGATGGCAGCGTGGTGCTTCCCCTGGGAAGTATTACCACCGTCTTGTAGGTGCGATTTCTTTTTGAATGTTTTGCAAAAACATCCAGTTCAGAAATGCTTTTTGGTTCAAAATTTACAATATCCAAAAGCGCAAGCCCAAAGCCAGAAACGCCCTTCTTCACGAAATCCTCAGAGCTTGTGTAACAGGCAACCTCCATGCCGTCTATTTCGAGACGAAGGGCTATAAGCCTTAGGGTTTGAGGATCGGGGCTTATTATGGCTATTTTGGAATCCATTTGCCAATCTCCACGCCTAAAATCTGGCGAAGTTGCGGGCTAGTATTCTGTGTGATCTGTTCACACTATTATGAGACTGTTATACATAAGACAAGATGAAAGCTATAGCCCCCCGCCGAAAGTCAAAGGTTATGCATAAGACGTTGTATTCGGCGCTGACCGTCCTTGACACGGGGTCGGAGGGACAGCTAGAGTGCCGCCTTCCCGGATGGCTGCTATAATCAAGATGAGGAGTTTATGACAAACACTATGAAAGCGATATGGAAGACGGCAAAGGGAGCCGGCGCCGAAATAAGAGAAGCGAAAATTCCCGAAATAACTTCGCATCAGGTTCTCGTAAAAATCATGGCCACGTCGATATGTGGCACCGACCTTCACATCTATAACTGGGACAAATGGTCTGCCGGCAGGATCAAGCCCCCCATGATATTCGGTCATGAGTTTTCCGGCGAGGTGATAGAAATAGGCTCGCAGGTGAATCACGTGAAGGTGGGCGACCACGTCTCAGCCGAGACGCACATTCCCTGCGGCGGATGTTTTCAATGTCGTACCGGGCAGATGCACATCTGCCGCAATCTCAAAATCCTCGGCGTTGATTGTGATGGCTGTTTTACGCAGTATATTGCGGTGCCCGAAATATGCTGCATAATCAACGACAAAAACATGCCGTGGGAAATCGCCAGCGTTCAGGAACCGATAGGCAACGCAATGTACTGCGTAAGCGAAAGCAACGTGGCCGGAAAGAGCGTGGCGATATTCGGCGACGGTCCGACGGGTGTATTTGCAACCGGGATAGCGAGGGCTTATGGCGCAACAAAAATTATTGTATGCGGTATGCAGCGTTATCGTTTGGATATCATTTCGAAATACAAGCCCGATCTCATGATAGATGTCTCAAAAACCGATGCTCGCACAGCAATTATGGAGTTTACCAAAGGCGAGGGAGTGGATGTAATTTTGGAGATGAGCGGTTCCGAAGCGGCGATTCACGACGGGCTTAGGGTCGTCAAAAAAGGGGGAGTATTCACTGCATTCGGCATTCCTAAAGAGCCGGTCAGGATCGATATGGCCGAGGACGTAATTTTCAAGGGAATAAGGCTCATCGCGATCAACGGACGCAAGATGTTCGGAACGTGGTTTGAGGTGGCCGGTCTCATAAACTCAAACCGGCTCGATGTATCACATGTGCTAACTCACGAATTTCCCCTCGAGAAATTCAACGACGCAATGGAGCTGTTAAACGCCCGCGAGGTAATGGCGGGAAAGATAATTTTGAAACCGTAAGATGCCCTGCCAAAAGGAGCGAGCTATGTACGGAAAATTAAAAAACATCTTAAACGCCCAATTAAAAGAAATAAAAGACGGAGGACTTTGGAAGGAAGAATGGGAGATACTTTCGCCGCAAAATTCGAAGATAAGAGTGGCAAAAGGCGAGGTGATAAACTTTTGCGCAAACAACTATTTGGGGCTTGCCGACAACAAACAAATTTTAGATGCCGTCAAAACTTCGCTTGACGAATACGGCTTCGGCACGGCGTCGGTGCGCTTTATCTGCGGCACCTTCGACATACACCGCCGCTGCGAAGATGAAATTTCGAAATTTCTAGGCACCGAGGACACGATACTTTACTCTTCCTGCTACGAGGCCAATGAAGGCCTTTTTGAAACGATACTCACCGAAAACGATGCCATCATATCAGACGAGCTCAATCATGCATCGATCATAGACGGCGTCAGGCTTTGCAAGGCTAGGCGCTATCGCTATTTAAATTCCGACATGAACGACCTTGAAATCAAGCTAAAGGAAGCCGATCAGGGCGGTGCTCGCCTTAAACTGATAGCCACCGACGGCGTTTTTTCGATGGACGGATATCTGGCAAAACTCGACCAAATCTGCGATCTCGCAGAAAAATACGAAGCCTTGGTCATGGTTGACGACAGCCATGCCACAGGTTTTGTCGGAAAAACCGGCCGCGGCACCCCTGAACATTGCGGTGTGATGGATCGCGTGGATATCATCACCAGCACGATGGGCAAAGCCTTAGGCGGCGCATCCGGCGGTTTTACGGCGGGCAGAAAAGAAATGATAGACCTGCTAAGGCAGCGCTCGAGACCTTATCTCTTCTCAAATTCAGTTCCTCCGCTTATCTGCGCAGCGACGATAGCTGTCTTAAAAATGATCGGACAGACCACCGGGCTTCGCGACAAACTTGCAGAAAACACCAAATACTTCAGAAGCGAACTCGGCAAAGCCGGGCTTGGGGTGCTTGAAGGCACGCATCCCATAACGCCCATTATGTTTGGCGACGCAAAACTTGCCTCGGATGTGGCGCGCGACATGCTTTCCGAGGGCATCTACGTGAAGGGTTTTTCCTATCCGGTGGTTCCGAAAAACCGGGCCAGAATACGCTGTCAGGTTTCGGCCATTCATACAAATGAGCAATTAGACCGCACAGTCACGGCCTTTGCCAAGATATGTAAAAAGCACGGAGCTGTCTAAATAAACCATAATCCGTGACAATCGGGGGTTCTCCGGTCCCAAAAGGCCTTCTCGCTATACCTCTTGTTAAAGATCCCCTATATTTGCTTGTTCTTTGGTTTAGGGTGAGATAATGCGTCTTGGCAACATCTTATTAAAGGGAGGAATTTATGTTATCCATGAAGGGAAGGCACTTCATAACCACGCAGGATTGGACAAAGGCAGAACTTGATCGCGCACTTGAACTTTCGTTTGAGCTCAAGGAAAAAAAGAAGAAAGGCGATCTCACAGATTGGCTGAAAAATCAGACCGTCTTCATGATCTTCTACGAGCAGTCCACTAGAACCAGAAATTCAATGGGATGCGGAATCACGCAGCTAGGCGGGGCGTCGCACGATCTCACACCCGATAAAATGCAGCTCTCACACGGTGAGACGGCAAAAGACACGGCCCAGGTGCTTTCGCGCATGGGGCACGCTATCGCTTGCCGCAACTGCTTTTATGATACCGGCAACAAATACCTGCGCGAAATGGCCACTTGGTCTGACATCCCTATTTTAAATCTTCAATGCGATGTTTATCACCCTATGCAGGTCATGGCCGATACCATGGTCTTGCAAGAAAAATTCGGAAAAAATCTAAAAGGTCTTAAGGTGACGATAAGCTGGGCCTATGCCACAAGTCACGCCAAGCCTGTCTCCGTGCCACAATCTCAGCTGCTGATGTTTCCACGTTATGGCATGGATGTCACCATAGCCGCGCCCAAGGAATTTCCGCTTCAGAAAAATATCGTCGATCAGGCTCGCAAAAATGCGGAAGAAGGCGGCGGCAGCATACGTTTTGTGGACGACATGGATGCCGGTTTCGAAGGCGCTCAGGTCGTAATTCCAAAAAACTGGGGCGGCTTCGTCAATTTCGACACCTGGAAGGACACAGACGAGCAAAAACGCGAAATGAAGGCAAATCTCGAAAAATCCAAAGACTGGATATGTAATGAACGCAGGATGGGGCTTGCGTCCAAAGACGTGAAATACATGCACGCACTTCCGGCTGACCGCGGCAAAGAAGTCACCGATGCCGTAATCGATAATGAAAACTGGTCCATAGTGATAGACGAAGCCGAAAACAGGCTGCATACCGCCAAGGCGGTGATGGCACTCACGATGGGTGGAAGTAACTAGGGAGCGGTGATGATTGGCAGGGCGTTTACTTACACACAGGCAAAGCTGGAAGCGGGGCGCTGTCTTATGTGCGCCGATGCGCCATGTTCGTGCAATTGCCCCGCAGGTATCAACGCACGCAGCTTCATAAGAAAAATTCGTTTCGAAAATTTCGAAGGCGCCATCAGAAATTTAAAACAGTCCAATGTGCTGGCCGCTTCATGCTCCTACATCTGCCCTACCGGAACATCCTGCGCAAGAGAGTGCTCCGCCAAAGAGCTTTCAAACCCCATAGATATTTCAGGATTGCAACGCTTCGTGATGGATTACGAAAGACATACCGGCATGTTAGAACCGGCTTTTTACCCGGTCAACGGAAAGAAGGTTGCCGTCGTCGGTGCCGGTCCTGCAGGCCTTGGCTGCGCTACGGAGCTTCGCCTTCGCGGGCATGAGGTCACGGTATTTGAGGCCTCAAATGTAATAGGCGGCATGCTTCGCCATTGCATACCGTCGTTTCGTCTGCCTGTCGATGTAATCGACTTCGAAGCGGAATTTATAAAAAAACTCGGCGTAAAATTTTCTTTGGGTAAAAAAATAACCGATCCTAAATCTCTTCTTTCGCAGGGTTTTGAAGCGGTCTTTATAGGTGCGGGCTTACCGCGTTCCAAAAGTGCCGATTTCACTAATTCGGAAATTTCAGGCGTTTATCAGGCCACGGAATTCCTGAAAGATGTCAAACATGGCACGATGCCGGATCTGGGAAAACGGGTGCTTGTCATAGGCGGAGGAGATACTGCTATCGACGCCGCCAGAACGGCCCGGCTCGCCGGCGCGGAAAGCTTCATCGTCTATCGAAGAACCCAAAAAGAGATGCCGGCTTATCAAAACGAAATAGAAGCTGCTTGGCACGAGGGCGTGGAATTTTATTTCAGGGTTCTGCCACGCTCGGTGGTAGGCGACAAATCCGTAAAGGGCCTTAAATGCGTACGCGTAAAATGGCACGATAAAATCTCCGGGATGCCGCAGGGCTATGACGTCGAAGGCACCGAATTCACCATCGCCTGCGACACCATAATAACTGCAATAGGGCAGTCGCCTGAAAGCACCTTCGGGTTGAGAACTTCACCAAGCGGACTTATCGGAGTCGAAAAAAACACCTTCAAGACTTCGATAGAAGGCATCTTCGCCGCAGGTGATATAGTCGATGGCGGTGGAACTGCGGCAAAGGCCGTTGGCATGGGCAAGCTCGCCGCCATGCAGATGGATGTTTACTTACTTACTCGATAATAAAATGTATCCAAAACACAAAACCAATCTCTCGATAAATTTTTGCGGCGTGAAATTCGCCAATCCATTCATCCTCGCGGCCGCTCCACCTACCGACGATATAGAAATGGTGAAAGACGCTTTTCGCGCCGGATGGGCCGGCGCAATTCTCAAAACGACGTCTGTTGAAGGCACGAAAGTGGATCTCGCCTATCCGATGATCAGCGGCATCGATTTCGAAAACAACCGGCTTATGGGCATGGGCAATATCGACCTCATAAGCGAGCACCACATCGACGTAATAGAACAGAGAATTTTACAGCTAAAAAAAGAATTTCCCAATAATCGCGTCATCGCGTCCATAAGCGGCTCGGACAAGACAAGCTGGCAGGAAGTGGCGCGACGAACCTGCAAAGCCGGGGCGGATCTCATAGAATGCAGCTTCTCCTGTCCCCAAGGGACGCTTGGCTTAAAACCCGGCGCTATGCTTGGACAAGATCCTGTCGCATCGGCTTCGGTGACAAGCTGGATAAAAGAAGTTGCTGGTCCCATTCCGATTATCATCAAGCTCACTCCGCAGGTAAACGATATAGCTGAGATAGCAATGGCCGTGAAATGCGCCGGCGCCGATGCCGTGTGCGTGGGCAACACGATTCCATCCCTCATGGGAATAGATCTGGAAAGCGGCGTGCCATTTCCAAATGTAGGCGGAAAATCCACTTATTCCGGCCTTTCCGGTTCTGCGGTAAAGCCCGTTTCTCTCCGGTGCATAGCGATCGTAAAAAAAGCCACGGATCTGGCCATAGCCGGCAGCGGCGGAGCCATCAGCTGGAAGGACGCTTATGAATTCATGCTCGTCGGCGCCGGACTCGTTGAATTTTGCACCGCGGTGATGCACTACGGGGTGGACATAATAGAAGACCTCGTTGAAGGTTTTGCATTTCATCTCAACAAAAAAGGCATCATCAATGTATCGGATATAATCGGCAAGTCGCTTGAGTTTATAGTGTCTCATGAAGAACTTCCACGAAAGGATTGGCGGCCCTACATCATCACGGACGACTGCGTAAGGTGCGGCATGTGCATGGTGGCTTGTAAAGACGGCGGACATCGGGCCATTTCCATGAGCGAGGACAGGTTGCCAAAAATAGACGATGAAAAATGCGTCGGTTGCGCACTTTGTTCTTCGGTATGCCATGTTAAGTGTATAGAAATGCAGGAACGCAACAAACATGAGTAAATATCTCTTCGAATGCATAGATTGTAAAAAACACTACGTTCCAGACGAAGTGGAATACGTTTGCCCTTCATGCGCCAAAGATCAAAAAACCATGCAACCGCTTCGGGGGCTTTTGCGATGCATCTATGATTACGAAAGAATCGCCAAAGAGGTGGACGTAGGGTTGTTAGAAAACGACAAGTGCGGAGGATTTGGGCGTTACACCCCCATCCTTCCCATCTCTTCGGATGACTTTCTCCCACCGCTCATCACCGGCATGACCCCTCTTAGAAATGCGCAACGGATGGCCCATGAACTCGGTTTAAACGAGATCTGGCTTAAAGACGACACCTGCCTGCCCACAGGTTCGTTCAAGGATCGCGCCTCGGCCATGGTCGTTGCCATGGCGAGGGAATTTGGAAAAGATATTATCGCCACCGCATCGACGGGCAACGCGGCAACAGCCCTTGCCGGCATGGCAACGTCAGCCGAGATGAAAAGCGTCATCTTCGTTCCTGAAAGCGCCCCGAAGGCAAAGCTTACCCAGATGGCCGTCTATGGCGCAAGGCTCGTATTGGTCAAGGGCAACTATGATCAGGCTTTTGAGTTATCCATCGAAGCCTGCAAAAAGTTTCACTGGTATAATCGCAACACCGCCTACAACCCCTATACCGTTGAGGGCAAAAAAACCGCAGCTCTCGAAATTTGGGAACAACTTGAATATTCTGTGCCGGATTGGGTAATCGTCCCCACAGGCGATGGCGTCATACTGGCAGGTATTGAAAAGGGCTTTTACGATTTAAAACAGCTTGGGCTCTCAGACCGCATGCCAAGGCTTGTGTGCGTACAGGCGGAAGGGGCGAGCCCCATAGTGGATGCGGTAAAGGCTGGCAATGACGTGATTTCAAGCCAGCTAAATCCAAAAACGGTCGCCGATTCTATTTCTGTGGGCGTTCCTAGGGCAGGCAATTGGGTTTTAAAAGCTCTGAAATCAACATTCGGAGAAGCGCTTGCAGTATCTGACGAAGAGATACTTTCTGCGATATCCTATCTTGGCAAAACCACCGGCATATTCGCCGAGCCGGCCGCAGCCGCCGCAATCGCGGGACTTAAAAAAATGGTTTCACAAAACATGATAAAAAACGACGAACGCGTAGTCGTGCTTATAACCGGCAATGGTCTCAAAGACGTCCCGGCAGCGATGAAATCGATAGAATTTCCCATCCCTATCGAACCTTCGATATCTTTCGTAAGGGCCTAGAAAAAAATTTTCTATTATTCTCCATCGGCACGGTCCACGACGTACTTTAAGTACGACCTAAGTCGGTCTCTGCCTTGGTGCGATTCTCATCTGGACGATTCTCAGAAATCTTCGAAATAGTAGTTTTTAGAAGTACCCATGCGTTATAATGAGTCTTGCGCCAACTCAATCATATTGGAAAACCAAGTATCTATTGGAAGCAAACTGTCTAAGGCAATGCCAACTGTTGCTAATGCCGGATTAAATACTAGAAAGGCTGCAAACATTGTGGGACGCGGAATGCCTGTTTTTCCATCCATGGACGCAAGGGATATTTTTAAAGAAGGTTCGTCTCTTGTTCCAGATACCCTAACAATGCCAACCTGAGCGTCTGCTGAAAATTCTGCTCCTCCCAAAATAAAAATTTGAATTCCATGAACATGCTTTGCATTAGCACCAAAACAAATTTGAGCCCCTTGAATTTCATTTGCTGTACACGCAAAAGAAAACTGACACCCTTGTATCTGGTCAGCATCAGCAAATCCCAGCGCAATTTGCATACCCTGAACAAGCTTCAATACAGAAAATCCCACATCAACGGCCAAGCCACGAACAATTGTGCTATCAGAATCAGTCATCAAAGATGCCTTAAATCCATTGGTAACCGATGCACCTTTTTTAAACCATGAAAGCCTATCGTAATTAACTAAATCAAAAGAAATGCCATTAACATTTTCTTCAGTTCGATTTTCTTTCATCAAACTCAAGCTAACGCCAGTTAATGGCTCTAAATATGGCTGATCGGCCCCCATTCGTAGGCCATAAACTCGGTTTTCTTCATTTTGACAGCCAATTTCAATATGAGGTGGCCAAAAATCTCCCCTAATCCTACATTTAACCATAAAAACCTCCATGTCGGTTGGATTTGGATTCGCGCGTATATCATATTTATACGACGAGTCAAGGATGTTAGGTTTGCGTAATAGCCGACAAAATCTAAACGGGTTATGTTCGATGAAATAGGATAGATGCAGCTACGTTATCGAGGACGTTCGAAAAAAGTCGAAAGTTACAAAAAAATTCAAAATTTTGGATTAAAAATCGTTACGCCATCCTAAAAACACCGTCTGATAAAAGATTTTTTAGCGCCTAAAACATATTCATCGGATCTATATCTATCGACATGCCAGCCCCTTTTTGCACCATCGCTCTTATCTTGGGATAAAAATTACCCAGAAAATTAGACATAGACGTGGAGCTTTTTGTCTTGATGAGTATCTGCCATCTGTATTTTCCGCGAAGTTTTTCTATGATGGCCGGGGCGGGACCAAGCACTACTATCTCCTTCACCCCCCAAGCTTTGATGAATTTTTCAATGACCTTTCTAAGTGAGTTGGCGGCTTCCGAAACAGTGGTCTTGCTGTTCGATGATATTCTTATATTGGCAAGTCTTGTAAATGGCGGATATCCTGCAGCGCTTCTGTGGGACAATTCTTTTTCGGCAAAACCTTCGAAATCGTGTTCGGCTGCAGAAGCTAAGCTGTAATGTTCGGGCTGTCTGGTTTGTATTATCACCCTTCCAAATTGATTGCCCCTTCCGGCACGACCGGACACCTGGGTGATTAACTGAAACATTCTCTCCGGCGCGCGAAAATCCGGCAGTGCAAGAGTTACATCGGCTGAGACCACACCCACAAGCGTTATGTTTGGAAAATCATGCCCCTTGGTGACTATCTGAGTGCCGATGAGGATGTCGAGCTCACCGTTTCTCATCGCTGAAAATATTTTTTTGCGTTCTTTTGGTTTTGCGAGCACATCGCTGTCGAGTCTTGCCACCCGGGCTTTTGGAAAAAAATCGGTTATCTCGGCCTCGAGCCTTTCGGTTCCCATCCCGAGGGAAATCAATTCCTTTTCGAAGCATATCGGACAGCTTTCACCGGCTTTCGATTTGAAGTCGCAGTAGTGACAGGAAAGATAATCCTGACCGCGGATTGCCCCATGAAGGGTAAGTGCGATGTCGCAGTTGGGACAAGTAATCACTCCTCCGCATGCCGTGCATTGAACGGCACTGGCAAAACCACGTCTGCCGGCATAAAGAAGAGTTTGCCGACCCGCATCCAAATTCTTTGTTACGGCATCGAAAAGTTCTTTGGAGAGACACTCCAGCTCACACGCTCCCTTGCCCGTGCGCATATCAACGATCTCGATTGAAGGCAGGGATGCCCCGGCGGTTCTTATAGGCAGCGAAATGATTTTATACTTTCCCGATTTTGTGTTTGAAAAGCTTTCAAGAGAGGGGGTAGCGCTACCGAGTATTATAGGAACCTTTTCGATATGGGCCCGCATCACTGCTGAATCGCGGGCGTTGTAAAGAAAACCCTCGTCTTGCTTGTACGATCCGTCATGCTCCTCGTCCACAACTATGGCACCGAGATCGTCGATGGGAGCAAACAGCGCCGATCTGGTTCCTATAACAACATCTGCGTCGCCGCGGCGTATCCTCATCCACTGTTCATGTCTTTGCGCATCGGTCAAACCGGAATGATATACGGCTATCCTGCTGCCGAACCTAGCGGCCGCGCGGCCCGTTAAAAGAGGCGTCAAACCTATTTCGGGAACGAGAAGCAGACAACGTTTCTTTTTCTTTACGACATGATCGAAAAAGCTCAAATAAACTTCGGTTTTTCCGCTTCCGGTTATTCCGTGAAGCAAAAAGGCTTCGGCCCGATTTGAATCAAACGATTCCATGAGTATGCGAAGGGCATTTTTTTGATGCTCGTTGTGCACGATGGAAATTTCGTTTAAGGGAGTTGTTTCGTGCGGCTCCTTTGGCCTGGTCGTTACAGGCGAAGCTAGGCGCATAAGTCGCGAGGGAAGCGCACATCTGCAGATTTCACCTATCGGCGCCAGATAATATGATGACATCCACTTCATAAGAGCAATGATACTTGAATTAAGCGAAGGAACCTTGTCTAACACTTCAACTATGGGGCGAACTTTTTTTTCATCCACTCCGTCGGGCGGAGAAGCTGTTCTGTCGATGCAGATACCAACGACGCTTCTGCCGTGAAACGGCACCTTGAGCCTCATTCCGGGCAGCGGTTTCGCGCCTTCATCGATGAGGTAGGTGAAGGTATGATGTACGGGAGCTGGTATGGCAACATTTACAAATTTCATGAAGTAAGCCATCTAATTCATTACAACCGCATTAGCAAGGCCAACCTCGAAACACTTGCTTTAGTAGGGCCTTGACCTTTTACGTTGGGTCGGCACAATGCGTCGTCAGTCGTTATAGGAGATTTTGTGACTAAATCCATAAGCGAGCTCTATGATGGGACAGAGAAGCTTGCCAGTGCTGTGCTGGAGATGGCGTAATATTATGAAGATTTCCGTAATGGCGGTCGGCAAGATTAAGTCACGGCACATCAAGGCACTAGCCGATGACTATGCCTCAAGATTATCCCGCTACATTTTGGCCGAAATATCGGTAGTGCGAAACGATGCGAAAGCCCTTGAAAAGATAGCTCCTTCGGATTTCGTAATCGTCTTAGACGAACGAGGCAAGGAAATGACCTCGAAGAACCTTGCGGAATTTCTTACCGGTCATCAGGCAAGAGGAACGAAGAATATGGTGATCTTCATAGGCGGACCCGATGGAACGGACGAACAGCTGAAAATGCGCGCCAACTTTATTCTTTCGCTCTCAAATATGACGCTTCCGCATGAACTTGCTCAGGCTGTTCTTTTAGAGCAGCTCTATAGGGCCTGTTCAATAAATCGTGGTGAGCCCTATCATCGCGAATGATGGTCATAGATATAGATTGAAGTTTTTTAGCCAATTACCTTGACAGCGATGCAATGGATGATTAATGGCGGGTTTGAAGGAGGAATTTATGGCCAATTTAAATGAAAAGGTTACGGAAAACGTTGCGGGACGTTACTATGTGGATTCTCAATGTATCGGATGTAATCTTTGTTGCGATATGGCTCCGGCTAATTTTCTCTACGAAGAAGCCGGCGGCTACGCCTATGTTGGAAAACAACCTGCAAACGAAGAAGAAGAAGATCAGTGCAGCGAGGCAATGACCTCCTGCCCCGTAGAGGCAATCGGCGATGATGGCGATGATTGAATGCAAATAACAAACATCGACGCTTCATTTAGTGACGAGTTTCTCTCTTTCCCCAATTCCCGAGTTCTTGTCATTGATTTTTCCGGGTCCCCTGTCCCGGTTTCCGGGGCCCGCTTTTACTTTCGGCGTTTTTTGTATTTTGGCATATCGCTCGTATCGAATATTCCGGTGGGGTCTTCGACCCTGAGTACGGGTTTTTTGCTTTTGGGCACCGAGAGAGTTATCACCGTGTCCCGGTTTATTCGAAAAAGCGTTTCCACAAAGAGCCTAAAACTCGGATCGTTCTGCACCCTATAGAAATCGTCGCTTATCATAAGCCAGGTTACCATCCTGTCCGGGTTTACGGCATAGGCCTTTTGCACCGCCTCGACTACCCGATCCACGTTTCCCATGGCGGCATAATAGGCGGCCAAATATTCCAGTGCCTCGAATTTTCCGGCAAGAAGTTTTTCGTCGATCCTTTTAAAAAGTTTTTCTGCTTTTCGCTCGTTTCCGCTGGCCGCAAAAAGAGCTGCCCTAAGAAGGTTGCATCCATCCCGGTGAATTTTGGTGCCAACGCCGCAGGCCCTGCCATAATTTTTAACGGCATTTTTGAAAAGATAAGCGCTTTCTATGTTTTGCTTTTTTAAATAGAGATAGAGGTTATGAAAACCGATTGCAGTGTTTAGGTATTTCTTTTTAGCATCTACTCCCGAAGGTTTTTTGGAATTTATGAATTTTATCAGCCGGGTCGTTTCGCGCATAAGAAATAACGTCTTGGGGTTTGGTTTTAATTCCAAGAGCGCGGAAGCTGCAGCGTCTAGATCGTCATTTGAGAGCGCTTTGGTGAAGCTCTCAGAAACTTCATAGGATGGAAGATATTTAAGTGATGGTGTTGTCTTTTCAGCGGCTTGAGCAGTAAAAAAACCCGAAAAGAAAAGTATCGCCAAAATTACGACGACAATAAAACTTCCTTTTATTTTTTGCATACTCTCTCCGGTGTCA
>Ga0351882_1036_pt1 | contig 48179 bp, 53 predicted proteins | sample BONcelFGM3001F13_FD_206762 | JGI IMG/M metagenome (GOLD analysis project Ga0351882, IMG submission 206762) | Enriched cells from coal bed in the Powder River Basin, Montana, United States - BONCAT cells FGM rep3 HSBNCT.FGM.300.1.F13 ... | reverse complement strand
GCCGACACCAACTACAGAAAAAGTCTGAATCAGATAAAATAGCCGTCCCAGCCCACGACTTCGAAAATCAGGCTTATCCTGAACTTTCAGCATTTTGGAATAGAAAAAGAGAGAAAATATTCCCGCGATCAGTGAAAGATAGACCAAAATCCTTCCTAATATTGCCGGTGTCAGATGTTCTCCAACATATGCAACTTCATTCATAAGTAGATATTTATCAGTGTTTAAGCTTCAAAGCAACAGATTTTCTGCTGCCGTTTGAATAAGAATCAAATCAAGGCACTAAAATACAATAGTTTCATTTGTTTTTAAGAAAGAAAAAAATCATCTTTGTGTGCTTCTGCAAAAATGCCTGAAATTTTCAGGTTAACGATCATAAACTTCATTAAAAACGAATGAAAACTGAAATCCGGATTGTCAATAGCAGGAAATTATTTACTGAATTTATTCATCTCCCTGCAAAAATTCATAAGGATCATGAAGGATGGCTTCCTCCTGTTTATGCTGACGACAATAAATTTTTTGATCCGGGGTTCAACAATTCTTTTAACTCTTGCGACACCGTATTGGCTCTTGCATATAATAACGGAGTTGCGCATGGACGTATAATGGGGATCATCCATCACAAATATAATGAGTTAAAACACGAGAAAACAGCACGTTTTGGCTTTTTAGAATGTTACGATGAATCTGAAACGGCTTCTGCATTGCTTAGGTTTATCGAGAAATGGGCACTCGAAAGAGGCATGAATCAGGTAGCCGGCCCATATGGATTTTCTGACAAGGATCCACAGGGCTTTATGATTGAAGGGTTTCATGACATTCCTCTGCTCAGTGCTTCCTGTAATTTGCCTTACATTGTTGAACTCACTGAAAATAATGGTTATTCAAAATTGATTGACTGTCTGACCTACCGTTTCAGTATTGATGTTTTATTGCCCGAAATATACCAGCGGGTGCAACAGCGGGTAATAAGCACCCAAAGGTATAGGATACTTGAATTTACAAGCAAAAAACAGCTTAAACCTTACGTTGTTCCCATTCTGGAGCTGGTTAATGAAACCTACCATCAGCTTTTTGGATTCTACCCTTTAAATAAGGAAGAGATGAAAGAATTTGCAAACCGGTATATGCCGGTACTTGACCCCAGGCATGTTAAGGTTGTGATGCTTCAGAACGAAGTAGTTGCTTTTGTGATTGGCCTGGCGAATATGTCGGAAGGTATTATCAAAGCCAAGGGGAAACTCTTTCCTTTTGGATGGTATCACATCATCAGGTCGATAAAACGCGCCACCCAACTTGACCTGATGCTTGGAGCTGTCAAATCAGAACATCAGGGACTTGGCCTCGAAATAACAATGGGAATGCACCTGCTTGAATCCTCGAAAAAAGCCGGATTCAAAACAATAGAAACTCATCTTATTCTTGAATCAAATACGCGAATGAGGGCTGTAATCGAACGTTTAAATGCTCCGGTAGTTAAACGATTCAGAGTTTTTCAGAAAACCATTGCATAACTCCGGCAGCAATGCTTCCATAATGTTTTTCGGGAGGAGTTTTTATCCTCCGAAAACCACTTTATGCATGAATAATCTCCCGCCATAAACAACTCTGAGGAAATATACCCCGGGATTGATCTTATTCCCACTGCCAATTTCCCCTTCCCAGAAACAGGAATTCTCCCCTTGCGGCAATTTATCATCAACAAGTTCAGCAATGCGTTTTCCACTAAGGTCATAAACTGAAATGTTAACAAAGCTGCTTTCCGGCAGTTCAAAATTCACATTTAGTCTGTCAGCAAATGGATTAGGAAATGCATTGAACATCAGATTCAATGACAGATTTACATCAATACCAACATTCAGTGGACTGTAATTCAGAACCATATCTTTAAAGTTGGGTTCATCAGGAACTACCAATGAAACGACATCTGTCCCTTTGTTGAATGTAATCTTTGTAGAAGGACCAACAGCCCCACCACCGGCAGAGTTTCGTTCAGTAAACTCCACCCATATTTCGTATTGACCATCAGGAACAAGATTTCCCGAAGCATCGCGACAGTCCCAGATGATGGTATGCTGCTGATGATTTTGCAGGGTAGCACCAGTTATTGCATTCACGCTGTTGTAGTTAGAAGAATTCACCCATTTAACCAGGTGTTGCTTACGTACACCAGCCATTATTTTTCGTGAAATAACAAAATTGCCTTGGCTGTCTTTCACCCATATTGCAAGCACATTTCGGGGAGAATATGTGGCGTTGTTTGTGACTGTAAGCACAGAAAAGCTGAGAGAACCATCTGTAAATGATATCTGAGATGGAATCTGAGCTGCAGATATCATTGAAAAAAATGAAAAAACAGTGAGCGTTATCAACTTGATGATTATTCTTTGTTTCATAGTTTTGTTTCCTGTGGCGTAAATGTAATCAAATTCTTGTACCAATCAACTTTTGGAAATGTGGTCAGAAAAAATCCCCGGATCAATAACTGAGCCGGGGATTTTAATAAATTATTGGAAGTAATTACTTAGCGTATTTAAAATCCTTACCCAGATAACGGGCAGAGGTACCAAGAATTTCCTCGATGCGAAGCAACTGATTATACTTTGCTATCCGGTCTGTACGACTTGCTGATCCGGTTTTGATAAGTCCGGTATTGAGAGCAACGGCAAGATCAGCGATAGTGGTATCTTCGGTTTCGCCTGAGCGATGACTCATAACAGCAGTGTAGCCATTGCGGTAAGCCAGATTCACAGCATCAATTGTTTCGGTAAGTGTACCAATCTGATTAACTTTTACCAGAATTGAATTGGCTACGCCCTGATCAATCCCCATCTGTAAACGTTTGGAATTGGTAACAAATAAATCGTCACCAACCAGCTGAATCTTGTTACCCATAACATCTGTCATAAGTTTCCAGCCATCCCAGTCGTCTTCTGCCATTCCATCTTCAATTGAAATAATGGGGTATTTATCCACCCATGATTTCCAGTAGTCAACCATTTGCGAAGGAGTCAACTTATCACCTGTTGATTTTTTCAGATGATAAACTTTTTCATCCTCAAGCCAGTATTCAGATGAAGCAGGGTCGAGTGAAATAAAAATATCTACACCAGGTTTGTATCCGGCTTTTTCAATGGCCTGAAGAATAACGGTAATGGCTTCTTCATTTGATTTCAGGTTAGGAGCAAATCCACCTTCATCGCCAACATTGGTAGAATATCCGGCATTTTTCAATACTGATTTCAGGTTGTGAAAAACTTCGGCACCCATGCGCAGCGCTTCCGAAAAATTGGGAGCACCAACGGGCATAATCATAAATTCCTGAAAATCAATTGCATTATCGGCATGAGATCCTCCGTTGATGATATTCATCATTGGAATTGGAAGAGTATTGGCATTAACACCACCAATGTACCTGAAAAGGAACTGATTAGATTCCTGAGCTGCAGCATTTGCGACAGCCAGTGAAACGCCTAAAATTGCATTTGCGCCCAAACTGGATTTATTTGGAGTGCCATCAATTTCAATCATTCTGCGATCAATCTCGTTTTGTTCAGATACCAGATAGCCTTTCAGTTCTTCGGAGAGTACTTTATTTACATTCTGAACTGCTTTCAATACGCTTCTGCCAAGGTAAATATTCTTATCACCATCGCGAAGTTCAGCAGCTTCATGAATTCCGGTTGATGCACCTGATGGAACAGCAGCGCGTCCCATAATACCGTTGGTGGTGTAAACATCCACTTCAATGGTAGGATTGCCACGGGAGTCAAGAATCTGACGGGCAAAAATGTTAGCTATTGCACTCATTTTTTTTAGATTTAGTTATTATTGTGTTAACTTAGGTTCATTGTTTTACAGAAAACTAAAAAAAGAGGAAACCAGTAAACAGACAAAATGAGGACAAAGTGAAATCACCTTACCCTCATTTGGACTATTGCAATTTCATTACTCTTTTGTTTCGGTCGGCTCCGGAGTTGCACCTTCTGTAGGTTCTTCAGCAACTTCAACATCATCAACAGATGCAACGACAGTTTCTATAGGTTTACCAGCAGCTACTTCAGCTTTTGGTTTAATAGCACGACTTCTGCGGGTAGTTTTAGCTTTTGGAGCTTCTTTAGCTGCAAGCATATTTTCGTTGAAGTCCACCAACTCCATCATACACATTTCAGCATTGTCACCCAACCGGTTTCCGGTTTTAAGAATTCTGGTGTATCCTCCGGGGCGATTGGCAACCTTCACAGAAACCTCGCGAAATAAAGCGATAACCGCTTCTTTATTTTGCAGATAACTGAAAGCCGTGCGGCGTGAGTGGGTAGTATCGTCTTTTGAGCGGGTAATCAGAGGCTCAACATATCCTCTTAGAGCTTTTGCTTTTGCAAGGGTTGTGTTGATCCGTTTATGAAGGATAAGCGACGCAGCCATATTCGAAAGCATAGCTTTGCGGTGGGCGCTTGTCCTTCCAAGGTGATTGACTTTCTTTCCGTGTCTCATTTCAATTAATCCTTATCAAGTTTATATTTTGCGATGTTCATTCCGAATTCCAGATTTTTCGACTTCACAAGCTCTTCAAGCTCAGTGAGAGATTTTTTTCCAAAATTGCGGAATTTCAAAAGGTCATTTTTGTTGTATGAAACCAATTCGCCAAGGGTTTCCACATCAGCAGCCTTCAAACAGTTTAATGCACGTACTGAAAGATCCATGTCAACCAGTTTGGTTTTCAATAGCTGCCTGATGTGCAATGATGTTTCATCAAATTCTTCAGTAACTGCTTTCTCTTCAGTATCAATTGTAATTTTCTCATCTGAGAAAAGCATAAAGTGATGGATCAGAATTCGCGCAGATTCTTTTAAAGCATCTTTTGGGTTTATTGAACCATCGGTAACAATTTCCAGAATGAGTTTTTCGTAGTCAGTTTTCTGCTCTACTCGAAAATTCTCAATTGTAAATTTTACGTTTTTAATCGGAGTGTGGATAGAGTCAATTGCAATTGTTCCAAGTGGAGCATTGGGTTGTTTATTTTCCTCTGCCGGCACATATCCACGACCCTTGTCAACAGTGAGCTCAATGGTCAGTTTGACCGATGGCTCCATGTGACAAATTTCAATTTCAGGATTCAAAACCTGAAACACAGATAGGTATTTGTTAATATCACCTGCCTGAAATACATCCTGACCCGAAATAACCATTCTGATTTTCTCACTGGTTTCAGTTTCGAGCAATCTTTTGAACCTGACTCTCTTGAGATTCAGAACGATATCGGTTACATCTTCTACAACGCCTTTGATCGATGAGAACTCCATATCAACACCTTCAATCTTGATTGAGGTGATGGCATATCCTTCCAACGAAGACAAAAGAATTCTTCGGAGTGCATTGCCGATTGTAATACCGAATCCTGGTTCAAGAGGCCTGAATTCAAATATGCCTTTTGAATCATCAGCTTCGATCATGATAACCTTTTCAGGTTTTTGAAATGCTAATATTGCCATATACTCTTCCTCTTGTGTAATGAATAAAAAAAATGCAAAAACCTTATTTAGAGTACAACTCTACGATAAGTTGCTCCTTAATGTTCTCGGGTATATCCTCACGTGAAGGCAGAGTAAGCAGCTTTCCTGACAACAAATTGCTGTCCCATTCCAGCCATGAATAAGTATTCCGTTTTGAAGTTATGGCATTCTGAATAACTTCAAGAGATTTTGATTTTTCTCTTACCGAAACAACATCACCTGTTTTGACTTCGTATGAAGGCACATTAACAACTGATCCGTTAACCATGATATGACGGTGAGAAACCAACTGACGGGCAGCACTTCTTGAAGGAGCTATTCCAAGACGATACACCAAATTGTCTAATCTGGATTCGATCAGCTGAAGCAGTACTTCACCTGTAATACCTTTTTTACGGCTGGCTTTATGGAAAACATTTTTAAATTGTTTTTCAAGAATACCGTAGGTATATTTGGCTTTCTGCTTCTCCTGAAGCTGAGTGCCATATTCTGAAAGTTTTTTGCGCCTCTTCGAGTTACCGTGCATACCGGGAGCGTAGTTCTTTTTTTCGAAATACTTATCCGGTCCGTAAATCGGATCCTTGAATTTGCGGGCAATTTTGGTTTTTGGACCTATGTACCTGGCCATAATTACTTGTTATTTTATTGTCAATTTATTTTGCAACTTGCTCCCGGTTTAACTTCACCATCCTGCATTGAAAATACCGGAGACTATACCCTACGTCTTTTGGGAGGGCGACAACCATTGTGAGGAAGTGGGGTTACATCCATAATTTCAGTGACTTCAATACCTGAAGCATGAATTGTACGAATTGCTGATTCTCTTCCAGAACCTGGTCCTTTAACAAACACTTTTACTTTGCGCAAACCCATATCGAATGCAACTTTTGCACATTCGGTAGCAGCCATCTGAGCAGCATACGGAGTGTTCTTTTTCGAACCTCTGAAGCCCATCTTTCCAGCTGAAGCCCAGCTAATAACCTGGCCTGAGTTGTTGGTAAGTGAAATGATGATATTGTTGAACGAGGCGGCTACATAAGCACGTCCGATCGGATCAACTTTTACGACTCTTTTCTTTGATGTTTTAGCAGTTTTTGCCATAACAATTTTTTTTCGACAAAATTCTTTACGTTATTTTAAGCAGCAAGGCTGGAATTCCAGCTCTTAACCTTTAGTTGCTTTCTTCTTGTTGGCAACAGTTTTCTTCCTTCCCTTACGGGTACGGGCATTGTTTTTCGTACTCTGACCACGCAACGGAAGTCCCAGACGATGTCTTACTCCTCGGTAGCAGCCAATATCCATCAATCGCTTAATGTTGGTCTGAACTTCTGAACGCAAAGCACCTTCAACCTTAAACTGGTCGCCGATTATTGTACGAATAGCGTTTTGCTCATCGTCATCCCAGTCCTGAACTTTCTTACTAAGATCAACACCGGCGGTTTGCAAAATCTTTTGGGCGGTACTCCGACCTATTCCGTAGATATAGGTCAGTCCGATCTCGCCTCTTTTGTTTTTAGGTATATCAATACCAGCAATACGTGCCATATATTGTTTTGTTGTTTGTTAAACTGGGTTATCCTTGTCTTTGCTTGAACTTAGGGTTCTTTTTGTTGATAATGTACAACCTCCCTTTTCGTCTGACGATCTTACAGTCAGGTGTCCGCTTCTTGACAGATGCTCTTACTTTCATTTTACAAGATGGTTTTTTTATTTGTATCTGAAAATTATTCTTCCTTTGGTCAGGTCATAAGGTGACATTTCAAGCTTCACCTTATCACCGGGCAAAATTTTGATGTAGTGCATTCTCATCTTACCCGAAATGTGGGCAGTAATGATATGTCCATTCTCCAGTTCAACACGAAACATTGCATTGCCGAGTGATTCGGTCACTGTTCCGTCCTGCTCTATCGAAATCTGTTTTGCCATTTATTCAAAAATTAGTTTATTGACTCAAGTACTTTTTCTATTTCATCAAACGATGAAAGAATTTCGGTTTTTCCTTCTCTGATTGCAATTGCGTGCTCGTAATGTGCCGAAGGTTTTCCATCAATTGTTCTTATGGTCCATCCGTCCTTGTCCTGGTTTACCTGCTTTCGCCCCAGATTAATCATAGGCTCAATACAAATGACCAGTCCGTTCTGCAAAATGCTACCTACTCCCCGCCTTCCATAATTTGGTATTTCCGGTTTTTCGTGAAGATGTTTTCCAAGACCATGTCCAACAAGATCACGCACTACAGAATAGCCAAAACTCTCAACATAGGTTTGTATTTCATAACCTATATCACCTACCCTTTTTCCAACCTGCGCAGCGTTTATGCCAAGATATAACGATTCTTTTGTTCGCTTCATCAACATAAGCACTTCTTCGCTTACATTACCTACTGCAAATGAATAGGCAGAATCTCCATAGAATCCGTTAAGAATTACACCACAGTCAACAGATACCAGATCTCCATCCTGCAATATTTGCTTTCCGGGTATTCCATGCACAACCACATCATTTACCGATACACATAAAGTTCCCGGAAATCCTCCGTAACCTTTAAACCCTGGGATTGCTTTATGATCTCTGATAAAAGTTTCAGCGACTTTATCAAGCTCCAGCGTTGTTACACCGGGTTTTATATGCTTTGCAACTTCAGCAAGTGTTTTACCAACAAGTAAAGAACTTATCCTTATTAATTCAATCTCTTCGTCAGTCTTGTAATAGATCATCTTGTCAGCTCACAATTCTGTCAATCAATTTAGCCCATATTTATTGATGAGCGGCCTTTTATACGTCCTGATTTTGTCAGGCCGTCATAATGCCTCATCAATAAGTGGCTTTCAATTTGCTGCAGTGTATCCAGAACAACCCCTACAAGAATAAGCAGTGAAGTGCCTCCGAAAAATTGCGCAAACTGTCCTGTAACACCCATCAGCGAAGCAAAAGCAGGCATGATGGCTACAAAAGCAAGGAACAATGAACCAGGAAGCGTGATACGCGACATAATCTGGTCAATGAACTCAGCAGTTCGTTTTCCGGGTTTAACACCCGGTATAAAACCATTGTTCTTCTTCATATCTTCTGCCATCTGATTCGGATTAATGGTAATGGCAGTATAGAAATAAGTGAAAACAATGATCATCAAAGCAAATACAAAATTATACCAGAAACCATTAACATTGGTAAATGCCGCAGCAAATCCTGACAGTGTTTCTGATTCAGCAAATCCAGCCAAAGTCAAAGGCAGAAACATGATTGCCTGAGCAAAAATGATTGGCATAACGCCGGCTGCATTAACTTTAAGTGGTATGTATTGCCGTACCCCTCCATATTGTTTGTTTCCAACAATACGTTTGGCATATTGCACCGGTATCCGTCGGGTTCCCTGAACAAGCAATATACTAAGAAGGATAACAGCCATAAGAACAGCAAGTTCGACAATAAAAAGAACAAGTCCTCCGCCTTTTTGTTCCATACGTGAAATCAATTCACCAAAGAGAGCAAATGGAAGACGTGCAATGATACCGATCATAATTATCAGAGAAATCCCATTACCAATACCTTTGTCAGTAATTCTTTCGCCTAGCCACATTACAAACAGAGTACCAGAGATAAGAATCAAAACAGATGACACCCAGAAAAATGTGGTCGGGGATGTAATTGAGGGATCGAAAGGAGTAATGGCTTCGGCGGGCAATTGTGAGATAAGATTCGCAATATAACCCGGAGCCTGAAAACCTGTAATCAGAACAGTAAGATACCTGGTAATCTGATTAATTTTCTTACGTCCGCTTTCGCCTTCTTTCTGAAGTTTCTGGAAATATGGGATAGCCATACCCAGAAGCTGAACAACAATAGATGCCGAAATGTAAGGCATAATTCCCAATGCAAAAATTGAAGCATTTGAGAAAGCCCCTCCCGAAAACATATTGAGAAGGCCGAGCAATCCACTACTCGTCTGGTTCTGAAGATTGGCCAGCTGGTTTGGATCAACACCAGGCAGAACAACATAAGAGCCTAATCTGTAAAGTAAAATTATACCAATAGTATAACCGATACGTTTACGAAGATCTTCGATCTTATAGATGTTTCTTATAGTCTGAATGAAACGTTTCATCTATTATTTAGAGTTTGATAGCCTGACCACCAGTTGATTCAATGGCTTTAACAGCAGAAGCTGAGAAAGCATGAGCTGTAACATCTACTTTAGCAGTTAATTCGCCACGACCAAGAATTTTCACTTTGTCGTTTTTTGAAATGTAACCGTGTTCGATCAGCAGTGCAACATCAATAACCTCAACTTTAAGGTTTGCAACCAATTGTTGAATGATATCAATATTGAGGCTACGATACTCAACCCGGTTTATATTCCGGAAACCGTATTTAGGCACACGTCTGTAAAGGGGCATTTGACCTCCTTCAAAACCGAATTTTCTGCTGTAACCCGACCGTGACTTCGCACCTTTATGACCACGGGTTGAAGTACCTCCACGGCCAGTTCCCTGACCACGGCCAATTCTTTTGCAGTTTTTGGTTGATCCCGCTGCCGGTTTAAGATTACTTAAATCCATAATATTCTTACAATTAGTGTTGTGTACGTTTAAATTTCTTCAACTTTCACGAGGTGGTTGACTTTTGCAATCATACCTTCAATCTGAGGTGTTGCAACCACTTCAATAGGCCTGTTCATCTTCTTAATGCCTAAGGCTTTAAGAGTTAGTTTCTGGCGTTCGGGATGTTTGATGCCACTCTTTATTTGTGTAACTTTTAGCTTTTTCATTTTTCAGCAGCATTAACCGTTAAAAACTTTGTTCAGGTCAATCCCACGCAGTTGAGCAATTGTATGTGCATCACGCATTTTTACAAGGGCATCAATGGTTGCTTTTACAACACTGTGAGGATTGGATGAACCTTTTGACTTTGCAAGAACGTCCTTAACTCCAACGCTTTCAAGTACAGCACGCATAGCTCCACCTGCAATAACACCGGTACCTGCTGAAGCTGGCTTAAGGAAAACAAGTGCTCCACCATATTTACCAAGTTGCTCGTGAGGAATGGTGCCTTTTTGAACCGGCACTTTTACCAGATTCTTTTTAGCATCATCAACACCTTTGGCAATGGCAGCAGTAACTTCCTTGGCTTTACCCAATCCGTAACCAACAACACCATTTTCGTTTCCAACTACAACAATAGCTGAAAAACTAAAGGTACGACCTCCTTTGGTTACTTTGGTAACCCTTTGGATACTTACCAGCCTGTCCTTGAATTCAATCTCGCTGGACTTAACTCTTTTTATATTTGCGTTTGTCATATCCATTAAAATTTAAGGCCTCCTTCCCTTGCTGCTTCAGCCAGGGATTTGATTCTACCATGATACAGGTAACCATTACGATCGAAAACTACATTTTCGATTCCAGCTTCGAGTGCGCGCTGGGCAATAAGTTTACCAACTTCCTTCGCCTGCTCAATTTTGGCCATAGGGGTTCCTGCAACTTCAGGAACACGTGATGACGCAGAAACAAGGGTTTTGCCCTCAAGATCATTAACGATCTGAGCATATATCTGTTTGTTGCTCCTGAATACTGTCAACCTTGGCTGCTCAGCAGTACCGGAAATCAACTTCCGGATTCTGAGTTTAATCCTGTGTCTACTGTATTCTTTTCTGTTTTTGATAGCCATCCTTATCTTAGGAATTTTTTCCCGGTTACCCGGAAAGGTTGTTATTAACGATTTTTACTTATCAGATGCAGATTTTCCTGCTTTCTTCTTCACAATCTCACCCATGAACCTGATACCTTTTCCTTTGTATGGTTCGGGTTTGCGCAACGAGCGGATCTTTGCGGCAACTTGCCCCAAAAGCTGGCGATCGTACGATTTTAAAGTAATGGTAGGATTCTTTCCCCTTTCGGTTAAAGTTTCTACACTAACTTCGGCAGGCATTTCAAAGAAAATGTTGTGAGAATAACCCAATGCCAATTCCAGTGTGTTACCAACAGCAGAGGCTTTATATCCAACACCAACCAATTCCTGTACAACAGTAAAACCGTCGGAAACACCTTTAATCATATTGGCAAGCAATGATCTGTAAAGACCATGTTTGGATCTGGCTTCCTGAGTTTCATCTATTCTTCCAACCTGTAATTGGTTTCCTTCAATCTCAACGGTCAACAAATGCGAAATCTGCTGAGTAAGTTTTCCTAATTTACCTTCAACGGTAGCAAGATTCTCATCTGACACGGTGATTTTTACACCGGCGGGAATCTCAATAGGCATTTTTCCAATTCTTGACATTATAAATCTCCTCTCAATTAGCTAATGTAACACAATACCTCACCGCCAATTTGCAGGGTTTTGGCTTCTTTGTCAGTCATCAACCCTTTGTTGGTTGATAATATGGCAATTCCTAAGCCGTTTAAAACCCTTGGAAGCTCATCGGCACCAACATAGCGACGAAGGCCAGGCTTACTTATTCTTTCAAGTTTAGAGATCGCAGAAACCTTGGAAATCGGGTGATATTTCAACGCGATTTTTATGATTCCAGGGATGCTTTCATCCTCGAATTTGTAATTCAATATGTAACCCTTTTCAAATAAGATTTTGGTTATCTCCTTCTTCATTGTAGAAGTAGGAATTTCCACTATCCTGTGGTTGGCCATCACGGCGTTCCTCACACGGGTCAGATAATCTGCAATAGGATCTGTTACCATTTTATCCTTGAGTATTTCGTTTGTTCACTTAATTTAATTACCAGCTGGCTTTCTTCACTCCCGGAATCAGACCTTCGAGGGCCATGAAACGGAAATTTATACGAGAAATTCCAAACTGACGCATGTAGCCTTTAGGACGGCCTGTTAATTTGCAACGATTGTGCAGACGTACCGGAGAAGCATTCTTCGGCAACTTTTGGAGTCCGATAAAATCACCGGCTTCTTTAAGTTCAGCGCGTTTGGCTGCATATTTTGCAACAAGGCGCTCTCTTTTGCGCTCGCGTGCCTTCATTGATTCTTTTGCCATATCGTTATTTCTGATTTTTGAAAGGTAAACCAAATTCTTTTAACAGTGCCAGACACTCATTGTCGCTGCGGGCGCTTGTAACAAAGGTAATATCCATACCATTGATCTTCGACACCTTATCAATAAGAATTTCCGGGAAAATAATCTGCTCGGTTACTCCTAAAGTATAGTTTCCGCGACCGTCAAATCCTTTTTCGTTGATTCCACGGAAGTCTCTGATTCGAGGAATAGCAACAGAAACCAGACGATCAAGAAATTCATACATCCGGTCACCACGAAGGGTTACCCTGACTCCGATAGGCATGCCTTTGCGGAGTTTGAAGTTAGAAATATCCTTTTTCGATTTTGTTGCTACAGCCTTTTGTCCCGACAAAGCAGTCAGTTCATTAATTCCGGCTTCGATTAATTTCTTGTCAGCAATTGCAGTTCCAAGACCCTGATTGATGCTTATCTTAAGCAAACGGGGAACCTGCATTACAGATTTATACTGAAATTTTTCAGTAAGGGCAGGTACAACTTCCTCCCTGTATTTATCTCTTAAGCGTGGTGTATAGTTCATTACTTAATTACCTCCCCCGACTTTTTTGAATAACGGACTGATTTATTGGTTTTGGCATCAAGCTTTCTGCCAACACGTGTAGGTTTTCCGGTATTGTCAACAACCATAAGATTGGAAACATGAATACCAGCTTCTTTTTTCTCAATACCACCCTGTGCATTCTTTGCATTGGGTTTGGTATGTTTAGAAATCAGGTTTAGGCCTTCAACAATGGCTTTTTGTTTTTCAACATCCACATCAAGGACTTTTCCCTGCTTCCCTTTCGAGTCGCCGGCTATTACCTTAACGGTATCGCCTTTTTTTATGCTAAGTTTTGTGCTCATATTATGCCTGACACTTTACAGCACCTCTGGTGCCAATGAAACAATTTTCATGTATTGTTTTTCACGCAATTCCCTGGCAACAGGACCAAAAATACGGGTTCCTGACATTTCACCAGCTGCGTTGAGCAATACAACTGCATTATCATCAAAACGGATGTATGAACCATCGTTGCGACGAATCTCTTTTTTTGTACGGACAACCACTGCTTTTACAACTGTACCTTTCTTAATGTTTCCAGAAGGAATGGCATTTTTGACAGTCACAACAATTTTGTCGCCGATTGAGGCATATTTCTTACGTGTACCACCCAACACACGGATGCAAAGAACTTCTTTTGCTCCACTGTTATCGGCTACTGCAAGTCTTGATTCCTGTTGTATCATAATTACTTGGCCTTTTCAATGATTTCGATTAATCTCCAGCACTTGTTCTTGCTCAGCGGACGGGTTTCTGCAATGCGCACGGTATCACCGATGGTACATTCATTATTTTCGTCGTGTGCGGCAAATTTGGAGGTTTTTTTCACAAACTTTCCATATTTGGGATGCTTTTCGCGGCGTTCAATCTGAACGACTATCGATTTCTGCATTTTGTTGCTTACAACAACCCCAATTCTCTCTTTTCTCAGATTTCTGGTTTCCATTGCTTTTCCGGTTATTTGTTGTTAACGGTAGCCTTACCCTGAGCCGCAGCTGCTTCATTAACCTTGCGATTATGCAATTCTGTAAGCATGCGGGCGATGGTCCTGCGGTAACTTTTTATTTTATTGGGGTTCTCGAGAGGTGAAACAGCATGGTTCAGCTTGAGCTTGGTAAGCTGTTTACGCTCTTCCTCGAGCCTTTCAATAATCTCGGCTGTTGAAAGCTCTCTTATGACTTCTTGTTTCATCGTGCGTTATATTGATTCTTCAACGTAATCTCTTCTTACCACAAACTTTGTGGCTACAGGAAGTTTCTGGGCTCCCAGGCGAAGTGCTTCCTTTGCTACTTCTTCAGTTACTCCTTCTGCTTCAAACAACAGACGACCCGGGCTAATACGTGCCACGAAATATTCAGGAGCTCCTTTTCCTTTACCCATTCGGACTTCAGCAGGCTTTTTGGTAACAGGCTTATCCGGGAATATGCGGATCCAGATTTGACCTTCACGTTTCATGAAACGGCTGATTGCCTGACGGGCTGCTTCGATCTGCCTTCCGGTTATCCACGCTTCTTCCAGGGTTTTGATGCCGAATGAACCAAATGAAAGCTCTGCACCACGCTTGGTGTTGCCTTTCATTCTGCCTTTCTGCATTTTCCTGTATTTGGTTTTCTTTGGCTGTAACATTATTATCGGGTATTGAACGTGTTTCTAACTCGTTATTTGACAAATTATTTCTTACCGCGGTTACGGTTTCCAGCTCTCGGAGGTCTTCCACCACCTGGGCGCTGAGGCATTGACTTTTCACGTGGGTTGCCGGCTGCTACACTTTCTGTAGATGGGCTCAGGTCAACTTTTCCGTAAATCTCACCTTTACAAATCCATACTTTAATTCCAATCCTTCCGTAGGTTGTATGTGCTTCTGCTATCGCATAGTCAATATCAGCACGGAGGGTATGAAGTGGGGTACGGCCTTCTTTTATCATTTCGCTGCGTGCCATTTCAGCACCTGCCAAACGACCGGATATAAGTACCTTTATTCCTTCTGCTCCAATGCGCATGGTAGAGGCTATTGCAGTTTTGATGGCGCGGCGGTATGAAATCCTGCCTTCAATCTGACGAGCAATTGCATTGGCAACGATTACTGCATCCATTTCAGGACGTTTGATCTCAGAAATGTTGATTTGAATCTCCTTTTTGGTGATTTTCTTCAACTCTTCTTTGAGTTTATCCACTTCCTGACCACCCTTACCAATAATGATACCCGGACGGGCAGTATGTATAGTAACGGTAACCAACTTAAGCGTGCGCTCAATTACAATTTTCGAAACACCGGCTTTGGATAAGCGGGCATTCAGATATTGGCGGATATGAAAATCTTCAACAAGTTTGTGCTCGAATTTCTTACCACCATACCAGTTGGAATCCCAACCCCTGATGATGCCTAACCTGTTACCTATTGGATTTGTCTTTTGTCCCATTCAACAAATAATTAATTGGTTGTTTAAAGCCTGCTTTGCAGTAAATCTATTTTTCTTCAGTTATCATGTTATCGATCAACAACGTTACATGATTTGAACGTTTGCGGATTCTGTGTGCACGTCCCTGAGGAGCGGTGCGAATACGTTTCAATTGACGGCCACCATCAACACCCACCTCTTTGATATACAAGCTGGTGTCTTCTATACGAATGCCTTCATTTTTTGCCTGCCAGTTGGCAAGTGCAGATAAAAGCAGCTTGTGAAGCCTGGTGCTTGCATCCTGTGGAGAATGTTTCAGAACATGTAATGCATGTTCAACTTTCATACCCCGGATCATATCAGCGATCAGTCGCATTTTTCTGGGCGATGTAGGACAATTTCTGAGCGTAGCAAAAGATACACTCTTCTTTGCTTCCTTAATCTGCTCAGCTTTAATTTGTTTTCGTGCTCCCATTGTTAAATCCTTCTTTATTTTTTACCTTTATCTTTACTTCCGGCGTGTCCTCTGAATATACGTGTAGGTGAAAACTCTCCGAGTTTGTGGCCTACCATGTTTTCAGTTACATATACCGGAATGAACTTGTTCCCGTTGTGGACAGCGATAGTCTGGCCGACAAAGTCAGGAGATATCATTGAAGCACGCGACCAGGTTTTAATTACAACCTTTTTGTTTGTGCTGATGGCATCCAGTACTTTTTTTTCTAATTTGTACTCGATATATGGACCTTTTTTTAGCGAACGGCTCATGTTTAATGCTGGTTAAGGGTCAATTACTTTTTCCTTCTTTCGATGATGTATTTATTCGAAGCTTTCTTCGGATAACGGGTCTTGTATCCCTTTGCAGGCAGTCCCTTGCGTGATCGCGGATGTCCTCCGGTTGCACGACCTTCTCCACCACCCATCGGGTGATCTACAGGGTTCATTACTACTGCACGAACGCGTGGTCTGCGTCCAAGCCAACGTGTACGGCCAGCTTTTCCGGATACTTCAAGGTTATGTTCTGTATTGGAAACATTTCCTATGGTAGCTTTGCATGTTTGTAAAATCATGCGGGTTTCTCCTGAAGGAAGCTTAATTACAGCAAATTTACCATCACGTGACATCAGCTGGGCAGATGAACCTGCGCTGCGTGCCATTTTTGCTCCCTGTCCTGGCCTGAGTTCAATGTTATGAATCACAGTTCCGAAAGGAATTTCGCTCAGGTAAAGCGTATTTCCAACATCTGGCTGAGCACCTTTACCACTGATTACTTCCTGACCTACTTTCAGACCATTTGGAGCAACAATGTAACGCTTCTCACCATCAGCATAAAAAAGCAAAGCAATACGTGCAGTACGATTTGGATCGTATTCAATGGTTTTTACTGTTGCCGGAATGTCTTCCTTGTCCCTTTTGAAATCAATCAAACGGTACTTTTGCTTGTGACCACCACCAATAGACCTCATGGTCATTTTTCCGGTGTTGTTTCGGCCTCCAGAGTTCTTCATCGGCTGCAACAAGCTCTTTTCAGGCCCTTTTGCAGTTATGTCATCCAGCGCACTTACAACTTTGAAGCGCTGACTTGATGTTGTCGGTTTGAATTTTTTTAAAGCCATTATCTTTAAATATTGCTATAAAAATCAATTGTTTCACCCTCAGCTAATGTTACAATAGCCTTTTTGTATGAATTTGCTCTTCCTTTAACCATCCCGGTTTTGGTAAACCTTGATTTGTTCTTTCCAGCATAATTCATCGTATTCACTTCGGTAACTGCTACACCGTAAATGTCTTCAATAGCTTTCTTGATCTGAAGCTTATTGGCGTCTTTTTGAACGATAAACCCGAAGCGTTTAAGCTTTTCGCCTAAGGCTGTCATCTTTTCCGTAACTACCGGCTTTATTATGATACCCATCGTTTTTTGTGTTAATGGTTCTTATCTCAGCGCTTTGAGCGTGATTAATTAATTCGCAAAGGTTTTCTCAATTTCGGAAACTGAACTCTCGAGAATTATCAGGCTGTTAGCCTTGAGAATTTCATAAGTGTTTAGATCACAGGCCCTTATAACCTTAGTGCGCTTCAGATTTCGGGAGGACAAATATAGTGTATTATTACTTTCGCCCAACACCATAAGTGACTTTTTTTCTGAAAGTTGCAAATTACTCAGCATCTCGATAAACAGTTTGGTTTTGGGTTTCTCAAATTCGAAATCTTCAATTACCACAATACTGTTTTCACGTGCTTTATATGTTAAAGCTGACAAACGTGCAAGCTGTTTGAGCTTTTTATTGAGTTTGAAACTGTAGTCGCGGGGCTGTGGTCCGAAAACTCTGGCACCACCACGCAACAATGGTGATTTAATACTTCCGGCACGAGCACCTCCTGTACCTTTTTGTTTTTTCAACTTCCTGGTACTTCCTGAAACCGTAGATTTCTCTTTTGAGCTATGTGTACCCTGACGCTGATTGGCCAGATACTGCTTGGTATCAAGATAGATGGCGTGATCGTTGGGATCAATGCCAAACACCGTGTCATCGAGGGATATGGTCCGATTGGTTTTCTCCCCTTTAATGTTATAAATTGTTAGCTCCATCTTTCAAGAATTACATATGATCCGTTTGATCCGGGAACCGAACCTTTAACTACAACAAGATTTTTATCCTTTATGATCTTTACAACCTGAAGGTTAATGGTTTTTATCCTCTTGTTACCCATTTGGCCTGCCATGCGGATACCTTTAAAAACCCTTGAAGGCCATGAAGATGCTCCGACTGATCCAGGTGCACGTAATCTGTTATGCTGTCCGTGAGTTGCTCCTCCGACTCCAGCAAAACCATGACGTTTTACAACACCCTGAAAACCTTTTCCTTTGGATGTGCCGACTACGTCAACAAACTCGCCTTCAACAAACACATCTACCAAAACCTGCTCGCCAAATTGCTTGCGATGACCGGGTTCAAAACGTGTGAATTCAACAAGCTTCCGTTTAGGTGTTACTCCAGCTTTGGCAAAGTGACCAAGCTCACCTTTGGTGGTATGCTTTTCTTTTTTATCATCAAAAGCCAGCTGAATAGCATCATAACCATCAACTTCTTTGGTTTTGATCTGGGTGACATAGCATGGACCGGCTTCAATAACCGTACAGGGAATATTCTTGCCATTGGCATCGAATATGCTTGTCATCCCAATTTTTTTTCCTATAATTCCTGACATTGCAGTATCATGTTAATTTAATGATTCTTTTTTGCGAAGTTTCAAAAACGTCTGTACGTGTTTTGAAGTTAGACTTTGATCTCAACTTCTACACCACTTGGCAACTCAAGTTTCATGAGCGCATCGATGGTTTTACTTGTTGTACTGTAGATATCAAGAAGGCGCTTGTAAGAACTCAATTCGAACTGCTCTCTCGATTTCTTGTTGACAAAGGTTGACCTCAACACGGTGAAAATTTTCTTATTGGTTGGTAAGGGTATGGGCCCGTTAACAACTGCACCGGTGGATTTCACGGTCTTCACGATCTTTTCGGCAGATTTATCTACCAGATTGTGATCGTACGATTTCAGTTTTATTCTGATCCTTTGGCTCACTTTATTTAGGTTTTGATGTAAATTCTTCTTTTATTTAACCAGATAGCCTCTTAACTTTAAGATGACCTCATCTGTAAGCGATGCAGGCAATTCAGCGTAGTGCGAAAATTCCAGACTTGAACTTCCCCTGCCGGATGTTATGGTGCGCAACGTGGTTACATATCCAAACATTTCAGCCATGGGTACATGTGCTTTTACAACCTGGTAACGATTACGCGACTCGATTCCTCCAACATTTGCACGACGTTTGTTCAAATCGCTGGAAATATCTCCAACATATTCATCTGGACAATTTACTTCCAGTTTCATGATTGGCTCAAGCAGAACATTACGTCCTAGTTTTGCAGCTTCTCTGAAAGCAACTTTTGCGCAAATCTCAAATGCAAGAGAGTCTGAATCAACATTATGGAATGACCCATCAAGAAGTTTAATTTTCAGACTTTCAAGCGAAAATCCGGCAAGAACTCCGTTTTGCATGGCAATGCGGAAACCTTTTTCAATAGCCGGTATATATTCCTTAGGGATGTTACCACCCTTAACTTCATTAATAAATTGCAATCCTTTAACGCCATCGTCTGCCGGGCTCATTTCAAACATAATATCGGCAAATCTTCCACGTCCACCGGTCTGTTTTTTGTAAACTTCGCGATGCTGAATTGTACTTGCAAATGCTTCTTTGTATGCAACCTGAGGATTCCCTTTACTGATTTCAATCTTGAACTCACGTTTCAAACGGTCAGCAATGATATCCAGGTGCAATTCACCCATTCCACTGATAATGGTTTGTCCGGTTTCACTGTCAACCCTTACTGTGAAAGTAGGATCTTCTTCAGTGAGTTTATTCAGTGCCTGATCAAGCTTATCAACATCTTCCTGAGTTTTAGGCTCAACAGCTGTACTGATAACTGGTTCCGGGAATACAATATTTTCAAGAATGATGGGATGCTTTTCGTCGCAAAGTGTATTGCCGGTTCTGACTTCTTTGAAGCCTACAACAGCTGCAATATCACCGGCTTCAATCTGTTGAAGCGGAAGCTGCTTGTTGGCATGCATCTGGAAAATACGCGAAATTCGTTCTTTCTTTCCGGTTGCAGTATTCAGTACATAACTTCCCGAAGTAAGCGTGCCTGAATATACTTTAACAAAAGCCAGTCTGCCAACAAAAGGATCAGTAGCAATTTTGAATGCCAGTGCTGAGAATGGTTCTTTTGGATCAGGATGCCTGACTTCCTCTTTCTCGGTATTGGGATTAACTCCAATGATTGATTCGATTTCGGCAGGATTGGGAAGGTAAGAAATAATGGCATCGAGCAATGGCTGAACGCCTTTATTTTTAAATGAAGCACCACATAATACCGGAGTAATTCTGTGTTCGATGGTAGCTTTGCGGATGATTACACGCATTTCATCAGGTGTGATGGAATTGTGATCGGCCATAAACTTCTCGAAAAGTGATTCGTCTTCTTCAGCAACTCCTTCTATGAGTTTGAGTCTGTACTCTTCTACAATCTCAACAAGATCAGCAGGTACTTCCTGTTCGGTAAAGACAGATCCCAGAGAATCGTTGTCCCAAACAATGGCTTTGTTGGTAACCAGATCCACAATTCCGGTGAAAGTATCTTCTTCACCAATAGGAATCTGCAAAGGAATTGGATTTGCTCCGAGCTTTTCTTTCATTTGGTTTATTACACCAAAGAAATCTGCGCCCGACCTATCCATTTTATTTACGAAACTGATGCGTGGGACGTTGTACTTATCAGCTTGTTTCCAAACTGTTTCGCTTTGAGGCTCAACGCCACCAACAGCACAGAACAATGCAACAGCACCATCAAGAACCCTTAGTGAACGTTCTACCTCAACGGTAAAATCGACATGACCGGGCGTGTCAATAATATTAATTTTAAATTGTTCACCGCGGCAATCCCAGAAAACAGTAGTAGCAGCTGAAGTAATTGTAATGCCCCTCTCCTGTTCCTGGATCATCCAGTCCATGGTAGCGGTGCCTTCGTGAACTTCACCTAACTTATAACTATTGCCGGTGTAATACAAAATCCGCTCAGTCGTCGTGGTTTTACCCGCGTCGATGTGCGCCATGATGCCGATGTTGCGTGTATGTGCTAATTTGCCGTACATCAGATTTTGTATTCTTGCTGTTTGGTTTAATTTAAAAAATTCAGTTTATTAGAAGCGGAAGTGTGAAAATGCTTTGTTGGCATCAGCCATACGGTGCGTATCTTCCTTCTTCTTGAAAGCAGCTCCTTCTTCTTTATAAGCAGCCATGATTTCACCGGCGAGTTTTGCACTCATGGTTTTTTCATGACGTTTGCGTGAATAAAGAATCAGATTCTTCATTCCAATCGAGCTCTTACGACCCGGGCGGATTTCAGAAGGAATCTGGAAGGTAGCACCACCAATACGACGGCTGCGAACCTCAACACTAGGAGTTACGTTGTTCAATCCTTTTTTCCAGATTTCAAGACCATCTTCGCCGGTTTTTTCAGAAACTACGGCAATGGCATCGTAAAATATCTGGAATGCCAGGTTTTTCTTCCCTGTGTACATCAGATTATTGACGAATTTAGTCACGAGTACATCATTGAACTTCGGGTCAGGAAGAATGATTCTCTTTTTTGGTTTTGATTTCCTCATTGCTTTATACTTTGACTTTTACCTGTAGCCGGAATTATTTCTTACCTTTACCTTTTGTGGGTGCAGCTGCAACCTTACCGCCTTTTGGACGTTTGGTTCCATACTTGGACCTGCGTTGGTTTCTGCCATCAACTCCTGAAGTGTCAAGTGCTCCGCGGATGATGTGATACCTTACACCAGGAAGGTCTTTAACCCTGCCACCACGAATCATTACGATTGAGTGCTCCTGAAGGTTATGTCCTTCACCCGGAATGTAGGCATTCACCTCTTTACCGTTGGTAAGCCTAACCCTGGCAACTTTACGCATGGCTGAATTGGGTTTCTTTGGTGTGGTGGTGTAAACCCTCACACAAACACCCCTTCGCTGCGGGCAAGAATCCAGAGCCGGTGATTTGCTCTTCTCGGTTAACTTGTTACGTCCTTTACGAACCAATTGCGAAATTGTAGGCATATCAATACTTTTAATTTGATTTGTTGTTACTCTGCTACCCTTTTTTTTGGGGACTGCAAAAGTACACCATTATTTTAAATTTACAATAGGCTGAACAAAAATTATTTACAGATTTTTCAACTGCAGCTTTCAATGATGAAACTGTCGAAAAATGAAATAATCCTGTCGCCGGGATTGAAATTCTGAAATACTTAGTGGGAAAATGGTAAGGGGAGACAATTTTAGCCTTAAAGGGCTGAAAAGACTAACCAATGCTTTTAATTAAGATTGCCTTTCAGGCAGTTAGCATCGATTGAAACCTATGTTGTCTTACTTTATCAGGTTTCCCGGATTATAAAAATCTCAGAAAAAATTGCTTTTCAGGGGTTTTGTTGTCAAACTTTCCCCTCAAATGCGGCTGCAAAAGTACACATTTATTTCACTGGTGCAACTTTTTCTTAAATAATTTTTGCTAAAACTTGAAATTACTGATAACAAGCAAGTTCAATATTGAAACCAGGCATTGCTTCTATTTAAAGCAGCTCCCGCAATCTCTTGTATCCTTCGGCACTGGCTTTGAGCTTTGCTCCGCACTTTAAAACCACAAGATGCGTATCTTTTCCATAAAGATCAACAGAAACAATCTGGCTTACATTTACTATATGACTGCGATGTATCCGGATAAATCCATTTTTGGGAAGATGAGCTTCAAAATACTTCATTGTCTTCTCTTTAAGGTGATTACCCTGTGAAGAATAAATCATCACGTAATCATCCTGCGCTTCTACATAATATATGGTATCGGTTGGAATTACCACAATTCGTGATCCCAGACGCGCAACTACACGATCAATTTCCACAACTGCCTCTGCCAGTTGATTTCTCAGATCTTTAACAGGCTGCTGCAATTCTGTGGGTTTGTCGGAAATCCTCTCAATGGCCCTATCGACGGCCTGTTGAAATCGCGAAGCAGAGAAGGGCTTCAGCAGATAATCAACGGCATTCATCTCAAAAGCCTTTATGGCAAACTCATCATAAGCGGTTGTAAAAATGATATGCGGCGGATCACTGATCAGCTCCAGCAATTCAAAACCGGTAATCTTCGGCATCTGAATATCAAGAAATATCAGCTGAGGTCTGATTTCCTGAATAGCTTTCAGGGCTTCAAATCCATTTTCACATTCACCGGCGATTTCAATGTTGTCGAATGTACCCAGATAATGCTTAACCAGATTTCTTGCTGGTGGCTCATCATCAATGATCAATACCTTTATTTTTTCCATAATGTGGTATGCTGAGTTTTACTTCAAAAATTTCGTTGTTTTTTATAACCTGCACCAGATCGCCGATACCGTAAATCATTCTGAGCCGCTTTTTAACGTTACTTAAGCCGGTTCCGGTTCCATTCTTTCCCGATGCTGATGGGTCGAAATTGTTGGATATGCTTACAATCATTCGCTGACCTTCAACTAAAACATTCAATCGAACGGTAGATATGCCCGGAGTATCGTAAATGCCGTGTTTGACAGAGTTTTCAACCAAAGGCTGAAGAATCATTGGCGGCAATGGCCACTCAGCTGCTTCATCCTGAATGATCTCTTCCACCACAAGCCTGTTGCCAAATCTCACCTTTTCAATATCCAGATACAACCTCAAGTGGCGGAGCTCCTGGCTCAATGTACTGAAACCTTCATTGGTAAAACTCAGGGAGTAGCGCATAAACTCCGACAAATTGATCACCATTTCCTGGGCTTTGGTTGGATTGGTTATTGTAAGAGAGCTGATAGAATTCAGGGCATTGAAAAGGAAATGTGGTTTAATCTGGGCTCGCAATGAGTTTAGTTCACTCTCATGCAGCAGGTTTTGAAGAGATTCTTCCCGTATCTTTCGGTCTGCCAGATTCTGATAATTTATCAAAAGATAGAAAACGACAACAAGTATTATGTAGAGAAGTAACCCGGCAATCAGTCTGACAATAATTGTCTGATTCATCTGGGTCATATACAGGTGATCATTTCCTGAAATAAACTCCATGATGTAATAACCAGAGCCAAACCATATAAGCAATGTAACAGCGCTGATTGTCAAATGCCGGATGATTATCTCCGTAATGTTGACTCTGTCAAAATCAGAAAACTTAACCAGAAACCAGAGTCCGATGCCAAGAATTCCCAGAATGGTATTAAATACAAGTGCTTCGGCAATGGCAAGAAGGGGTTTCGTATCAAGCTGCAAGCTTAATATCAGAAAATGTACTGCAGCCATAAAAACAAATAAACCTACATAAACCGGCAATAATTTATTGAGATTGTACCTTGCAAACATAGCTGCTTCTTTATCTGATTAATAGCTTTTCAGCTCTCCTCCACCAAATATGGCTACACCTTCTATTATCAGTGTTTTATTATAGTCCACGTTAAGATTGTGCCTTTTATCAGCAAATCCGCCGAAAATACTGACAATCTCCATTTTTACATTCCAGTCATTGGGCACAATCAATGTTGTTCCACCGAAGACAGCAACAAGTTCAATTTTATTGACACCGGGAGCGAGCTGACATTGTGTAAGATCCATCTTGGAACCCCCAAATACTGCAATTATTTCGCCACCTTTAAAATTATTGGAGTGAATTATTCGTTCGCTTCCTCCAAATACAGCGGCATCTTCGATTACATCACCATCGGTTCCAACAATTTTTGTTTTAATACGCCGCATTCTTGAAATCAATGGACAGGTTGAACCTGAGAAAATCATAACCAATCCAACGATTATTATAATTACAGGCCAGAAAAAGGTAAACAGGTTAAAAGGCAGATCGTAATAGCGGTCAACCAAAAATGCGCCTCCAACAGCCAGAAACAGCAATCCCCATGAGATTTTGCGTTCAGCAAGATTAATAACCCCAACTGCAACGAGCAACATAGGCCATGAAAAAATTACACGCCATGTCTGCTGATCAATTACCTGCATATTTTTGAGCATATACAACAGACCAAAGGCAACCACCATTAAACCAATCACCATGGTTTTGGCGGGGTTGCGTGGATGATGGTGTTTGTGCATCACGTTTTCATCTTTATTATAGGTTTCCATTCTTGTTAGAATTTGAGTTAGAATTGTTTTTTGTTTTGTGCTGCAAATATAAATGCATCTGAATCGAAGATATAACAGGAAATCGGCAAATCACGGAAAAATACCGGTAAACACCGAAAAATAAGCATAAAAAAAACCGGGGTTTACCAGGCCCCGGTCCAACACATTACTCACCAAAAAACCAGGAGAATTTCTCCCAATCATATTTTTTATATGTCTGCATCAGGCAGATCAGGCAGCCCTTTTAAATTATCGAGATAGCGCTTGAGGTTAAAAGCTTCTCCGTATCTCATTAAACGAAACAATTCGACATGCACTACCATTGATATGAGACGTTTGGCTTCCAGTTCGGTAAACGAATCAGCCACAAGTCTCTGGTAAGTAAGAGCAGTTTCAGGGGGATCGCTTTGACGAATCTGTTTTTCGATTATCTGTTCAATAACCAGACCAATGCTGTCGCCCCTTTTTGAATAGTTGAACATAGTAGTTTTCAGATTTAATTTATCCCGAAGTGTTCATGATAATAATCTCCACAGCACTGAAAAGTAATTACCTGAACCCTAATTTAGAATGTATCTAAATAATAAGATTTCCGATAAAAAGAATAAGATACCTGACAATTCGGTTATCTGAAAAGCGGAAATTCAACTGCTTAGAAAAAGGTTTTTACATACAGTGATATTAGGCAGGAAATCAGAAAGAATCGCTAATTTTGCCGTCAAATAAATCTGAGAGTGTCTGAATTACTTAATCAGCTGAATGAAGCACAGCAACTGGCTGTTAAAAATATCGACGGACCTGTAATGGTAATTGCCGGGGCCGGCTCTGGCAAAACAAGAGTTTTGACTTATCGCATTGCATACATGTTAAGTAAAGGTGTTGATCCTTTCAATGTGCTTGCACTTACGTTTACCAACAAGGCTGCCCGCGAGATGAAGGAACGAATAACCGCTCTCATCGGCAATGAAGCCCGCAATGTCTGGATGGGAACTTTTCACTCCATTTTTGCAAGAATCCTCAGGGTTGAAGGCCATTTTCTGGGATATCCTTCCAGTTTCACCATTTACGACAACGATGATTCGAAAAATCTGATCAAAAACATACTGAGAGATCTGAGTCTTGATCCGAAACTTTATGTGCCTGGCGCTGTTTTGTCGAGAATATCATCGTCAAAATCAAACCTCGTTTCTGCGGAAGAATACAGCCAGAATGCGGAAATACAGGAACAGGACCGGATAAGTAACCGACCTCGTCTCGGAGAAGTATTCCTTCATTACAAAACCCGTTGCTTCAGGGCAGCTGCCATGGATTTTGACGATTTGCTTTACAATACCAATCTGTTGCTACGCGATTTTCCGGAAGTACTTTTCAAATATCAGCAAAAGTTCAAATACATTCTGGTTGATGAGTATCAGGATACAAATTACGCCCAATACCTTATCGTCAAAAAGCTAGCTGCACGAAACGAAAACTTATGCGTTGTTGGCGATGATGCACAGAGTATTTATGCTTTCAGAGGTGCAAATATTCAGAACATATTGAATTTCAGGAAGGATTACAGCGATTCGAAGACATTCAAACTTGAGCAAAACTACAGATCAACCAAAGTTATTGTAAACGCGGCCAACAGTGTTATTGCCAGGAATAAGGAACAGATAAAGAAGGAAGTCTGGACTGACAATGACGAAGGATTTCCCATTCGAATTATAAAGGCATCATCAGATGTGGATGAAGGTTCAAAAATTGCAGATTCAATTTTTGAAACAAAGATGAATCATCAGTTACAGAACAGCGATTTCGCCATTTTGTACCGGACAAATGCGCAATCCAGAGCCATAGAGGAATCTTTGCGCCGCATGAATATTCCCTACAGAATATATGGCGGACTTTCGTTTTACAAAAGAAAAGAGATAAAAGATCTGCTGGCATATTTCAGGTTGGTGGTAAACCCCAGAGATGATGAAGCTTTCAACCGCATCATTAACTATCCTGCACGAGGCATAGGCAAAACAACGCTCGAAAAAATAGAACTTGCTTCGCTTCAATATAAAATAAGTCTTTTTGAAACAGCTTCATCACCGGCGCATTACCTGCAGGGAATTAATGCCGGAACCCTTACGCGGATTGAGGAATTTTCAAATATGATTGCAGGTTTCCATCATCAGGTAACCCGAATGAATGCCTATGAACTGGGAACAAAAATTGCGCGCCAGTCAACTTTACTTAAGGAACTTGCCACTGATGACACCGATGAAGGAGTTATGAGGCTTCAAAATACCGAGGAGTTACTCAATGCGCTCAAGGATTTCTCAGAAAAAGAGCAAACACTCTTCCCAAATGAGGAAACCGGAGAACTCACAGCGACAGAAGTGACCCGGACGCTTGATCTTTTTCTTCAGGAAATCTCATTGCTAACCGATGCCGATAATGATGACGAGGACGACAACAACAAAGTTGTGCTGATGACCATACATGCAGCCAAAGGGCTGGAGTTTCCTTATGTTTATGTAGCCGGAATGGAGGAAAATCTTTTTCCTTCGATGATGGCAATCAACACCCGGTCAGAAATTGAGGAAGAGCGGCGACTTTTTTACGTAGCCCTTACGAGAGCTGAGAAACAAGTCACTCTTTCATATGCCGAAACCCGTTATCGATGGGGAAACATGACAATGAATGAGCCCAGTCGTTTTCTGGAGGATATTGATGAGTCTTTCCTTGAGCAAACAACGCGCAGGGTTTCTCAGAAAGAATTTCCGGGACAACCCATCATGAAAAAGGCACCTGTTTTTGTAAAAAAACCTTTGTCCAAGATTGAAAATAATGACAGCCAGGCCGAATCCGGACCTGCAACACCTCCTGAACTAATTCAGCCGGGCGTGCAGGTTGAGCATGAACGTTTCGGAAAAGGTAAAGTAATTTCGGTTGAAGGAAACGGGCCAAATATCAAAGCCACAGTATTTTTTAATGCTGTTGGTCAGAAGCAATTGCTTTTAAAATTTGCAAAATTGCGATTGATTGGTTGATTATTTGTATATTTGCAACCGTAAATAAATCCCTTATTATTATTTCCGGTTTATTTTCTAAAATTTCAGGTCAAGTGCAGCTGGATCAAATGGCTAACCCTCCACTTATTACTGCAGATTGATTCTTCCTTACACAACTTCTTCTTACAAGAGAATTCATATTTAACAAAAAATATATGGACTATAACAGCACCCGTGAAAAGCTCATAATTCCCGAGTACGGACGCAATGTTCAACAAATGGCTGCTTACGTGGTAAGCGTCGAGGATCGTGAAAAACGGACCAATCTGGCAAAAGTTCTCATTGGTGTGATGGCACAGCTTCACCCTGAAAACAGAGATACTGCTGATTACAAGCAAAAGCTATGGGATCATCTTCACATCATTTCAGGCTTTAAACTCGATGTTGACGGACCATTTCCATGTCCTCCGCCCGACATTATTGAAAAAAAGCCACAACCGGTAGCTTACCCTCAGGAAAGTATCAGGTTCAGGCCTTATGGCAAAAACATTGAAAAGATCATCGACAAAGCCTGCACTTTTGATGATGGGCCTGAAAAAGACGCATTGGTGAAAAATATTGCCAACCACCTCAAGAAATCTTACCTCAACTGGAACCGCGATTCGGTTAACGATGAGTTGATTACCGGACATCTGGCAGAGCTGAGTCATGGCAAGCTTAAACTGAGTGATGACGCGCGTTTGGCTCACACCAACGATTTGTTGCGCAACAACACTCCTGCTGCTCCTGCAGTTCCTCAAAATAACCGGAGGAAAAAATTTAATCCGAAAAATGATAAGAATAGTCACTACCGTGACATGCGAAACCGCAAAAAGAATTAACTTTCCAGCCTGTTAAAATCACTGGATAAATTCTTTTATTTTACCATTTATGGGTTCATTTATTATCAAAGGCGGAAAAAAGCTTCAGGGTGAAATCATTCCCCAGGGAGCCAAAAACGAAGCCCTTCAGGTGCTCTGCGCCACACTTCTTACTTCTGAAACCATTACCATGCATAATATCCCCGATATAAGGGATGTGAACCAGCTTATTGAGCTATTGAGTGATATGGGTGTTGAAGTAAATGCTTTAGGGAAAGGCAGCTACACTTTCAGAGCAAACCAGATAAATCTGGATTACCTGAAAACAACAGAATTCAGAAAAAAAGGTGCCGGATTGCGGGGATCAATAATGATACTTGGTCCGCTGCTGGCCCGATTTGGCAAGGGATACATTCCTCATCCCGGTGGCGATAAAATAGGTCGTCGCAGACTCGACACTCACTTTATAGGTTTGCAGAATCTGGGTGCCAGATTTGAATCGGAAGGCACAAATACGTTCTATAGCATCGATGCGACAGAGCTAAAAGGCTGCTATATGCTTCTGGATGAAGCATCTGTGACCGGTACAGCAAATGTTGTGATGGCCGCAGTGCTCGCCAAAGGGACTACCACCGTTTTTAATGCGGCCTGTGAACCTTATCTGGTACAGCTTTGCCGGATGCTCAACCGAATGGGCGCTAAAATTTCGGGCATTGGCTCAAACCTGCTGAGTATTGAAGGTGTAAATTCATTGTCAGGAACGGAGCACACACTTTTGCCCGACATGATTGAAATCGGAAGTTTCATTGGTCTGGCCGCCATGACCGGATCTGAGATCACCATAAAAAATGTTCAGTACAAAGAGTTGGGTATTATCCCCGATGTTTTCAGAAAGCTGGGAATTAAAATGGAACTGATTGGCGATGATATTTTTGTTCCGGCTCAGGAAAGCTATGAAGTGGAAACCTTTATGGATGGCTCAATACTAACCATAAGTGATGCGCCCTGGCCCGGATTTACACCTGACCTTATCAGCATAGCTCTGGTCGTGGCAACACAAGCCAAAGGAAGTGTGCTGATGCATCAGAAAATGTTCGAAAGCCGTCTCTTTTTTGTGGATAAACTCATTGATATGGGTGCCCAGATCATTCTGTGTGATCCGCACCGCGCTTCAGTTATCGGGCTAAACCAGCAGGTTTCGCTGCGGGGAATAACCATGTCATCGCCCGACATCAGGGCTGGCGTTGCTTTGCTTATTGCCGCATTGTCAGCCAATGGCAAAAGTCAGATTGACAATATTGAACAAATCGACCGCGGTTATCAGAATATTGACGGACGACTCCGGGCTCTGGGTGCAGACATTGAAAGGATTGACAATTAAGCAATTCATTTGCTTAAATGTCTTAAGGGATTCTTCTTTCCAAATCTGACAAAATGTAATTGGCTACTGGTCTTGCCGGATAATCTGGCAGAATAAAGCACATTCCTTCAGATTAAATTGATGGCAGGATTAGCTGTGTGAAATGGAATTATCATTCAACACAAATCATTCAAATCCGGTATTACTCAAAAAACAAGAGCAAAAACTGTCAATTTGTCGTTTACTTGCTGAATGGCAAGCAATTTGTTGATTGGCGGCAGAAGATAATACAACACGAAATTGCACTGAAAATCAATAAATAAAATGGTAAAAAGCGGAAAAAGCAAGGAACAGCCTACAAATGCAGAATTGCATGAAGAACAGAATGAACTGCATGAAGCAGAAACCATTAGTGAAACTGTAAATGCCGGCGATTCGCAGAACACTGTTTCTGAGGAACCGGCAAACGAAACCACCCAGAAATACAATGAGCTCAACGACAAGTATCTGAGGTTATATTCTGACTTTGACAATTACCGGAAGAGGGTAATCAAAGAAAAAGTTGAACTCAGCAAAACTGCATCAGAAGATGTAATTTCAGGGCTTTTATCAGTACTGGATGATTTTGAGCGTGCAATCGGAGCTATGGGCGAAAATGACGAAGACCCTGTTAAGCATGGCATTATCTTGATCTTCAACAAGTTTAAATCCACGCTCATGCAGAAAGGTCTGGCTGAAACAGAATCAATGGGCAAGGAATTCGATACTGACTTTCACGAAGCGATTGCCAATATACCTGCACCCTCAGAAGAACTGAAAAACAAAATTCTTGATGTTACCCAAAAAGGTTATACCCTGAATGGCAAAGTAATACGCTTTGCCAAAGTGGTGGTTGGCATCTGATAAATTAAAAAGCTAAAGCTTACAAAGTGGCAAAAAAAGATTATTACGAAATACTTGGAGTTTCGCGTAATGCCGGAGAACCTGAGATAAAAAAGGCGTACCGGCAAATGGCGTTGAAATTCCATCCAGACAAAAACCCTGACGACAAGCAGGCAGAGGAAAGATTCAAGGAGGCTGCTGAAGCTTATGAAGTGCTGAGTAACTCGGAGAAACGCGCCAGGTACGACCAGTATGGTCACGAAGGAATGAAAGGCATGCCGGGAGGCGGATATGGCGGCGGAATGTCGATGGATGACATTTTCAGCCAGTTCGGCGATATTTTCGGAGGTGCATTCGGAGGAGGTTTTGGTTTTTCAGGAGGAAACAGACGAAGGGTAAATAAAGGCACTAACCTTCGGGTAAAAGTGCGCCTTACGCTTGAAGAAATTGCCAAAGGTGTTGAAAAGAAAATCAAGGTAAACAAACTTGTCAGTTGCTCAACCTGTCATGGAACGGGCGCTGCAGGCGGATCATCTCATTCAACTTGTCAGCACTGCCATGGCACCGGACAGATTACCCGGGTTACGAATACATTTCTGGGACAGATGCAGACCAGTTCCACTTGTCCTTACTGCAATGGCGAAGGTCAGACAATCACCAATAAATGTACTACCTGTGCCGGAAGCGGCACCGCCCGGGGAGAAGAAGTTATCAGCCTGAACATCCCGGCAGGGGTTTCTGAAGGAATTCAGCTTTCGGTAGGTGGAAAAGGAAATGCCGCACCCCGCGGAGGCATCCCCGGCGATCTGATTGTTCAGATTGAAGAGATTCCTCATGATGATCTTATCAGAGAAGGTGTGAACATTCTATACGAACATTACATCAGTTTTCCTGAGGCAGCTCTAGGCACATCCATTGAAATTCCAACCATCGAAGGCAAAGTCAGAATAAAGATAGAGCCAGGAACCCAGGGAGGAAAAGTGCTCCGGCTTAAAGGCAAAGGCATTCCATCACTGAATGGTTACGGACGTGGGGACCAATTGATTAACATAAATGTATGGACCCCGCGAAATCTCAGCCGTCAGGAAACTGAAACCCTTGAAAATCTCATGAACTCGGAGAATTTTAAACCCAATCCAAGCTCAAAAGACAGATCCTTCTTTGATAGGATGAAAGAGTATTTTCAGTAATTTTGCTTTATGATTATCAAATTAAACGGGCGGTTTCTTTTTGTGAGGTAACGCCCGTTTTTAGTTAATTACCTGATTTGTTGCACTTTCAAATAATTACTATGTCCTATTTTACTGCCAGAAACATCACCAAAAGATACGCTGCACATCTTGCCCTCGACAATGTGAGCATTGAAGTACCGGAACAAAGTATATTCGGACTTCTCGGCCCCAATGGAGCTGGTAAAACATCTCTGATCAGAATTATTAACCAGATCACCGGACCCGATGAAGGTGAAGTTTTTATCGGAAACGAAAAACTTGCGCCCCATCATGTTGAGAAAATCGGGTATCTGCCAGAAGAAAGAGGACTTTACAAAAAAATGAAAGTCGGCGAGCAGGCTTTGTATCTGGCGCAACTGAAAGGATTAAGCAAATCAGATGCGCAGAAAAAGCTGAGATACTGGTTTGAGAAATTCGAAATTCAAGCCTGGACGCACAAGAAAGTTGAAGAACTTTCGAAAGGAATGCAGCAAAAAATCCAGTTTATCGTAACTATCATTCATGAACCCACACTGCTGATTTTCGATGAGCCATTTAGTGGATTCGACCCGATAAATGTCAACCTGCTGAAAGAAGAAATTCTTAATCTGAAGAAAAATGGTGCTACCATTATATTCTCTACCCACAACATGGCTTCGGTTGAAGAGCTTTGCGACAATATCGCATTGCTGAACAAATCCAAAAAAATTCTTGAAGGCAAGGTCAAAGACATCAAAACCGCCTACAATACCAATACATATGCCATTGATTTTTACGGATACTCGGGATCTGCATTGGCATTGCTTCCTGCCGGATTCGATCTGATTAGCGAAACGCAGGAAGATGATTTGCGACAGGTGGTTGTAAAATTACCCGGGCAAGCATCGCAGAATGAACTGCTTAGAGCAATGATGCCGCATGTTTACATTCATTCTTTTAAGGAAATTATTCCAACCATGAATGATATCTTTATCAAAACTGTAAACGAATCAGGTAAATTTTCAGAAAAATTTTAACCAAAGCGACCATGAATAAAATTATACTTGTAATTCAGCGCGAATATCTGTCAAGGGTTAAGAAAAAATCATTCATTGTGATGACCATTCTAGGCCCTTTACTTATGGCTGCGCTTTTTATTGTGCCGGTTTTTCTTTCACAGATGTCAGATGAAGTAAAGCAGGTTGACATACTTGATGAAACCGGTTGGTTCATGAATAAGTTTGAGAATTCGGAACGATTTAAGTTCAACAACGTTTTCACCGACCTTGAAACAGCCAAAACCAATCTTTCGGATAACAAGGGTTATGCGCTGGTTTATATTCCCAAACCCGAAGTGAGCGTTCCTTCTACCGCAATGATTTTCAGCGAAAAGCAAGTAAGCGTTGACCTGAAAGGGTATATCCGGACCACCATGAGCAAGGAAGTTGAAAATCAAAAGCTTGGCGCTGAAATTATGAAAGAAATAAGGAAGGTTAATCCTGATTTCGATCCTTTAAATCTTGAAAGCAGCTCAGCAGGAAATGTGGTAAGCGAGGAGATTTTAAAGAATATAAAAACCAATATTATCCTCACTTCCATAAGAATGGGTGCAGCAGGAAAGGAAGAGAAAAGCTATACAGAAGTTAGTATGGTTGTGGGATTGTTTGCCGGAATATTAATCTATTTCTTCATTTTCCTGTTTGGTTCGCAGGTAATGCGTGGAGTTATCGAAGAAAAAGTAAGCAGGATCGTCGAGGTAATTGTATCATCGGTGAAGCCTTTTCAGCTGATGATGGGAAAAATAATCGGCGTTGGATTGGTCGGACTTACTCAGTTTATGCTGTGGGTTGTGCTCACACTTTTGATTGTAGGCGTTTTTCAACAGGTAATGCCTGATAAATTTCAAAAGCAGCAAACGGTTGAGAGCTTTAGCCCTGGCACACGCATTCCAGCAGGAGCTGAAGCAGTAGAGTCAATGGAAAAAATGGATGATCAGGGCAGCATGGTTAAAATGATTGAAGCAATTCAATCAATCAATTATGGTGTGATGATCTTTTCTTTTCTGTTTTATTTTCTTGGTGGTTACCTTTTATACGGAGCCATGTTTGCTGCCATCGGAGCCGCAGTTGATAATGAAACCGACACACAGCAATTTATGATGCCGGTAACCATACCGCTGATACTTGCCATTGTGGTATCTCAGTTTGTCATCAATAATCCGGAAGGCCCTGTTGCATTCTGGTTCTCGATGATACCCTTCACTTCTCCGATTGTTATGATGGTGAGAATTCCGTTTGGTGTTCCATCATGGGAAATTGCACTTTCAATGAGTTTGCTGGTTATAACATTCGTAGCAGCTGTTTGGATGGCCGGAAGAATTTACAGAACCGGAATTCTTATGTACGGAAAGAAAGTTAGTTGGGGCGAATTGTACAAGTGGCTTTTTTATAAAGCCTGATAGTGGAGCTGAAGTTGCGGATTGCTTATCTAAATCAGAATATTGCGCAATCGCAAAACATTGGCATAATTAAGAGTTAAGGCATTGCGTATTTCTGTTTTGATTTTACACAGCCTTCTCAAAAATGAATAATGCATCAGAAAAACTGAAATATGGCACGCATACTGGTAATTGACGACGAAAGAAGCATCAGAAGCACATTGAAAGAAATTCTGGAATATGAAGGCTATCAGATGGACGAAGCTCCTGATGGGCCAACAGCACTGGAATTAGCTGCCAAAGAAAAATACGATGTTGTGCTTTGCGACATAAAGATGCCGCTTATGGATGGCATTGAAGTGCTTGATAAGTTGCTTCTTATGAATGACACTCCGGTTGTAATGATATCCGGGCACGGAAATATTGAAACCGCAGTTGATGCCATAAAACGCGGAGCTTACGATTACATAGCAAAACCACTCGACCTAAACCGCCTGCTTATCACCATCAGAAATGCCATGGAAAAAGGCAGCCTGATCAAAGAGACTCGGGTACTGAAACGCAAAGTCAGCAAGACTTACGAAATGATTGGTGAATCGGAGCCTATTCAGCAAATAAGAACCATGATAGAGCGGGTTGCCCCTACCGATGCCCGTGTACTTATTACGGGGAGTAATGGAACGGGCAAGGAGCTTGTGGCTAGATGGTTGCACGAACTGAGCAACCGTGCTGAAGGTCCGTTTATTGAGGTTAATTGCGCTGCAATTCCGGGCGAGTTAATTGAAAGCGTGCTTTTCGGGCATGAAAAGGGGTCATTTACATCAGCCATTAAACAGCGCAAAGGCGACTTTGAACAAGCCAGCGGAGGCACATTGTTTCTGGATGAAATCGGAGATATGAGTTTATCCGCACAGGCGAAGGTACTTCGTGCACTGCAGGAAAATAAAATCATGCGTGTTGGCGGTGAAAAAGAGATACCTGTAGATGTTAGAATCATTGCTGCAACCAATAAAAATATTGTTGAAGAAATTGAGAAACGCAATTTCAGGGAAGATTTATACCACAGACTCAGCGTAATTCTGATTCATGTTCCAACATTGAATGACCGAGCCGAAGATATTCCTTTGCTGGCCAATCACTTTATCACTGAAATTTGTGAAACTCAGGGAAAACCGCTCATCACCTTCGACGAAGAAGCACTGACGGCCCTGCAGAATATTACCTGGACAGGAAATATACGGGAGCTTAGAAATGTTGTTGAACGACTGGCCATTTTGTGCGACACAAAAATAACGGCTGAAGATGTTGACCTATATGCGCGTCCGTTAAAGAAATAAGAAGAGGAAGGCGTTTTGAGGTATTTTCCAGGAATTGAACAACCTGATTTTTCGGGTATTTAAACAGAAGTTCTGGTTGGGCAATTGTAAATCCATCAGCACCCTCAATCAACTAATTCTGCTTTTCAATGAAATTTTCGCCAATGATGGCATTGATTTTATTCGTATTTTTGCACTATCAAACTGGGGCTGCCCGGTTTTGACAGCAGAGAAGTGGTACTGTAAGCATGCCGGGCGTTGTAAGAGTGGCCCGTTAATCCCAACTTGCACAGCCTCTAAACGGCACAGATTATAATTACGCGTTAGCCGCTTAATCAAGGATTAGGCCGCTTTCTGCTCTCCGGGAAGCTTTGCGTGGCCGCGTTCCGGTAAGAGCATCACAAATGCTGCGATAAGACAGGTAAGGTCCTGGTGCCTGTTCGAAAACCAAAAGGAATAAGATGATGGTTGGGTTGTTTTCTCCCTGCCTTTGTCCGACAACCAACTGAAAAATAAGCATGTAGAAAGCTTTATTGCTGTCTGTTTGGACGCGGGTTCGATTCCCGCCAGCTCCACGAAAAATCCCGGAAGTTTTTAACTTGCGGGATTTTTTTTTACGGAGCTTTTCGTTTAGAAAAAATCCGCTATTTTCACGCAGTAAAATAACCCATCAAATATGCCACTCACCTATCATTCGTATCTTAAAATTGAGGAACTTTTAGACCTTCAGCAATTTCGCTCGCCTGAAGAGCATGATGAAATGCTGTTTATAATCATCCATCAGGCTTATGAACTTTGGTTTAAACAGATGCTGCATGAACTGGATTACATTTCAAATATTCTGGAGCAGCATGAGGACATACAAACTGCTTTTCACAGTATGAAGAGGGTGCTTACCATTTTAAAAGTACTTGTTCATCAGGTAGATATTCTGGAAACAATGACTCCGCTCGAATTCCTGTCATTCCGTGATTATCTTGAAACTGCGAGTGGATTTCAATCCTACCAATGGCGCGAACTTGAGTTTAAACTTGGGCTGAAGTCTGAAATTCATATCCACCGCTTTCCTGAGGGAACGGACATCCGTAAAAGATTACAATTAAGATACAACTCTCCTTCCATCTGGCATCATTTTATGGTTTCGCTCAAACTAACCGGTTATGGGATTCCATCAGAAGTGTTGAACCGACCGTATAATTCAAGCACCACCCCATCAGAGGAAGTGCAAAAAGTATTGTTGCACATATACAAAACGAATGCCCCGCTTGCCGGATTCTGCGAATTACTGGTTGATCTGGACGAAGGTATTCAGGAATGGCGCTATCGTCACGTAAAAATGGTAGAGAGAACCATCGGTTCCAAAAAGGGAACAGGTGGTTCGGCAGGTGTTGAATATCTGAAAAATTCATTGTTTAAACCACTATTTCCCGATTTGTGGGAAATAAGATCGTCGTTTTCGAAATGAGCTTCAACATAAAAAATCTGACCAGCCATCCGAATAAACTGGCTGCCCATTATTCCTCGTTCAATGTTGGCAGCCGGCTGCTGCTTACCGGTCATTCTCATCAGGCATGGCCCGATGTAGCTATGGAAGGCATGAAAAAATCGTGGGAAGATGCCGCACTGATGGTGGATGAAAAGTGGGGAAAAGCATTTGAAAAAGCACAGGAGGTTCGAGAGGGCTATTCGCGATTGCTTGAAGATACAAATGGCTATATTGCTCTGGGAATCAACACCCATGAACTGCTGATCCGGTTTCTTTCGGCGCTGGATTTGCGAAAGCGTCCCCGCATTGTTACCACCGACGGGGAGTTTCATACAATCCGGCGACAGATGCTTCGCTTATCGGAGGAAGGAATTGAGGTTGTAAGGGTTGCATATTATCCCGTTGAGAATGTTGCGGATCAGATTATCAGTCAGATCAATGACAAAACAGCGGCAGTATTGGTTTCTTCTGTTTTCTTTGAAACCGGACTGATAAACCCCGGACTTACTGCGATTGCCGAAAAATGTGCCATTCATGGAACGGAATTGCTTGTTGACACTTACCACTCATTAAATGTGGCTCCCTTTTCGGTGAGAAAACTTAATCTTCAAAAAGCTTTCATCATTGGCGGCGGTTATAAATATTGCCAATTGGGTGAAGGAAATTGTTTTCTTCGTTTTCCTGATGACTTTAAAGGAAGGCCGATCATTACGGGTTGGTTCAGCGAGTTCAGTCTGCTTGGTGAAAAGAAAACCGATCAGATAGCTTATGGCCAGCGTGAAGATCTGTTTGCCGGATCAACCTACGATCCTGTGAGCCATTATCGTGCGGCAGAAGTATTTCGATTTTTCAGGGAGCAAAAACTTACACCGGAGTTTCTTCGCGAAGTCAGCCTGCATCAGGTGGGATTGTTGGCTGAATCTTTTCTGAAGCTTGATTTACCGGAACAGATCATCAACCTTGATAAAGAAATCAAGCCGGTGCAAAGAGCTGGCTTTCTGGTTCTTCGCACCGAAAACGCTGCTGATATCAACGTTGAATTAGCCAAAGCAGGTGTTTTGACCGACTTCCGCGGCACATCACTTCGTCTTGGCCCGGCACCGTATTTATCTGACAAACAATTGACAGATGCTATGGGCATTCTTGGTGAAGTGGTGAAAAAGTTATATTAGCTTCGATCAGAACCCTCTGCTGAACATTTCCCAGAATTTTACTTCCAGCCCTGCCCAACGCTGCAGTGTTGCGCCTGAGAAATCGCTGCTGTAATTTGTAAGCAGTGTTCTTGCTTCGTCAACCTTTTTATCTTCGAAAAGTTTTTTGGCTTTCAGCTCAAGGGCGGGCATTTCGAGTCGTGCTTTTTCTTCGAAACTCAACGCATTCTCAAGCATGATTTTATTTGTTTTTCCCCAGCTTACGGTGGCAAGTTTATTGGCTTTCCGATATCCCCACAAAGCGGCATCTTCGCGGTAAGATTTTTGACCACAAACTTCCCATTTCAAAGGCACCTTAGTAATTCCGGCATAAATAGGAACACGTGGACTTTCGCCCGGGTTGTCGAATGAAAACCATGAAACGGCGCCAATTTCGTCGGGCAACCATCCACGCAACTGTGTGATGTGTGAATAAGAACACCACGACACAGAAACTGTACGCTGAAAATCAATGGTTCCCGGTGCAATATAATTCAATGTATTGCGCATATCGGTTGAAAGCCATGGATTTGCAACAGGACTTATGATTGTATCCTGACCAATTTCTTTTTTGTTTTTATCGTAATTCTTCTTAATCATTTTTAAATGCTGAGTCATGTCGTAAGCGCTGCCGGTATATGTTTCACGGTAAAGTCCGGCGAGCATTTCAATACTAATCTTTCGCTCAGGCTTAACTGAAAAAGGGAGTTCATCCATATCCATACTCAGATTGAGCGATGGAGCCAATGCATTCAGCACAAAAAATTCGCGGATTTTAAACGGCTTCTCAGCTTTGGCGTATGCTTTCCAGAATTTAAAAGGCTCAATTCCATCCCACAATCCAAACTCCAGGGCAACATCTTTGACATTGGCGCTGGCCATAAAAAAATCGGGTTTACTCAGATCTATGATGCCAATACGAGCAATATTGGCCGAGATTCCAACATGATCATCGGGAATGCGCTGAGCAGCCCAAACACCTCCAATGCGATTTTTTCCCTCTCCAAGAATTTCCATTTGCCACACTTCACGGGTATCTGCAATGGTGATGCACTCACCATAATCTCCGTAACCGTATTCTTTAATCATGTCGCCAATGAGCCTGATTGCGTCGCGTGCATTGTCGCAACGTTGCAATGCAATGCGCTGAAGTTCTTCGATAAGAAACATCCCGTTTTTGTTAACAAGCGTATCCGGACCCACAAAAGTTGTTTCGCCCATAGCCAGTTGTTTCTCATTAAGCGATGGATAAGCGGTGTTCAGGTAAGCATAAGTGTTTTTTACCTGAGGAATGCGGCCGGCAACTGTGACTTTGCGCATATCGTCGGGAGTTTCGGTGTGCAGCGTTCCTTTATAAACAATATGGCTGGCGGTATCAGCATGTTCGGCAGCTTTTTCCATACGAAGCCAGGTGCGATAGTTGCCATCGCAGGTGTGGGCAGTAATTACCGAACCATCAACCGATGCATTTTTACCAACCATTATACTGGTGCAGCTTTCTCCGAAATATGGATCGCCGGGTTCAACCTGAGAAAATGCCGTGAATTGAAATAAAGCCAGGCAAACTGAAAAAAGTAATCTGAATTTCATAAGAGTATGGGTGAGTTATTTTTTTTGTAAATGTAGAAAGTTTTTTAGAAAATCATCTCTCAATAGGAAAACAAGTCTCAATCACTTCACCCGATAAACAGGTAAGAGTAATTTTTTTACTTTTCTGTCGGAAAGTCAGGGTAATTTTTCATGAATTTTGTCGGAAAGTCAGGGTAACTTTCCATGAATTCTGTCGGAAAGTCAGGGTAATTAAATCATCATATCGTTTCATGGCTTCTGATCGGAGAATAGTATATACCTTTGCTTCTCATTAACCTGATCCGATGACTGAAAACGAAAACATCAATACGCTGCTTTTAAAACTTACCGAAAGTTTTGATTCTTCAACGCTTATAAAACTCACACTCAGCAATAAACGAAACAAAACCAGTGAAGTAAATAATGTTTTTATCAAACCTGTAATGATAAAAGGGCAGGCAATGCTTTCGTTTGTTTACAGGTATGCAACCAAAGATATGACGAAAAACTTTGGGATTGAACAAGCAAAAGAGCAGATTGAAGACCAGTTAAAAGAGTCATTTTTTAATGCTGATCTGTTTACTTCTAAGGCAGATTATGCATTGCTCAGCAACAAAAAGGGCAACAGCAAACTGCTGAAGAAAGCAGCCACTTCCACTGAACTGCCTTTGTATCGCCACGATAATATCAAAAAACGCCTGATTAATCCTGAAAACAATGTATATCTGCGTGAGCTTGGCATAGTAACCGCGGAATGGAAAGTCAGATCGGACATGCAGGATAAATTCAAACAGATCAACCATTATGTTGAACTGGTCGATGACGTTCTGAAAACAGCGAAACTTCCTGAGAATTATTTAATTGCCGATATGGGTTCAGGAAAAGGATACCTCACTTTTGCGCTCTTCGACCATCTGAAAAACACCACTCCCCTGCCCTTCCGTATGATTGGTGTGGAACTCAGGCCAGCTTTGGTAAACAGTTGCAATGAGATTGCTGCTGCTTCAGGATTTGAAACATTGAGTTTCGTCCCCGGCTCAATTAAGGAAGCAACAATACCTGAAATCAATGTTCTGATTGCTCTTCATGCCTGCGATACGGCTACCGACGAGGCAATCTATCGCGGTATATCAGCAAAGGCAGAAGTGATTATGGTGGCTCCCTGTTGCCATAAGCAAATAAGAAAACAGATAAATCCGGAAAATGCGCTTGGTGAAATCACCCGCCACGGCATATTTGAAGAGCGTCAGGCTGAGACACTTACAGATACGCTCAGGGCTTTGATTATGGAAGCTTTTGGTTATAAGACCAATGTAATAGAGTTTATTGCAACAGAACATACGCCCAAAAATGTAATGATAACAGCTGTTAAGAAAGCAGATACCACCAATGCTGATCCGCTGGTTTTAAAAAGAATTGAAGCTTTAAAAACCATGTTCGGAATTGAGTATCATCACCTTGAGAAGTTATTAGGCATATAGTTTAAAGCTTAGCAGATAATTTTTCGCAAACAGGTATTACCTTAAATCAGTGAGTCAGGGCTTGACTTTATATTTTTTAGTTTTTGCAAAATGCTTGTTTTCAAATAGTCAAACCCTGACCTGCAGGATTTAGATATAAATAGAAAAAGCGGGAGAATCTCCCGCTTTTTCTATTTATAAGTAAAAAGACAAAGATCGATTACTTAACGATCATTTTCTTTGTAACTCTTTCGTTTCCAGCTGTCACAACATAGCTGTAAACACCGGATTTCAATGATGAAGCATTGATGCTAAGGATGTGTGATCCGGCACCAAGTTTGCGTTCAGCAACTTCCAGAACATTTTGTCCGAGAAGATTGTAAACTTTCAGGCTTACACCTGCAGGTGATACAAGCGAAACAACAACTTCGGCAGAACCATTGAATGGATTGGGATAGTTTTGTGAAACCTGCAATTTGGCAGCTGGTTTTTCGGTTTTGTTGCTTCCCAGAAGGATAAAGTCAGATTCGTCGAAATAAACACCTGACAAATACTGGTGAGTTAATGGATTGTCCTGAGTTGCACCGGGAACTGAAGTAGAAACCGGGATGTGGTATTTCGATCCATTCTGAATAACCATGTCAGAAACATGCATCCAGAAGTTCTCACCCCAGTATTCAGTAAGTGCAGTAACATTCACAGGCAAAGTATAGAGATTGCTGGTAACGTCGTAACCCCAGGTAAATACATCAGGCTGCTGATTGGTTTCAAAATTAATTCCCCATGAAGCCGGATCAGTATCGCCCCAGGTAACAAAAACCTTAGATCCATCAGAAGTACGGCTCATCTGAATGCGTTGATCCCATCCCATCCCATAAGGATTGGCAGCGTCAACAACATCGGTGCGCACTGAGTCAACAAGAATTGCATTCCATGTACCGTCTCCGTTCATAAAAACATCAAAAATCAATACAGGCTCTTCGGTGTAAAAATAGTTAAGTGAGTCAGGATGAACTGAATTTGTACTTCTTACAATTCCTGCAATGTGAAGGTTTCCATGGATATCAACAGTAGCACCGTTGTTGCGATTGCCGCCTACCCATTTATTGTACCAACGTGGAACAACCAGGTCGAGATCGGCACGGGTAGGGTAAAGATTTTCTTTAAATGTGTTGATTTCTGAAAAATTGAAGGGTTCAGTTTTTTCCCATGTTTCGCCATTATCGGTTGTTTTATACACAACAGGCCATTCCAGACCGTATGGGCTATAATCAGGATCAGCATCTACTGCAGTTCCGAGAAGGTAACCAACAGAGCCATCAGGAGAAAAAACCAGACTATTGGCATCAATGCGTCCATCTTCAAGCAAAGCAGGCTGAACCTGTACAACTGGTTCCCAATCAAACTGATTGGTTGCGACATTAAATGAACCGTTCAAAACTTCCCAGCCAGCGCTTAAATAGTTGGTTGATGTTCCGTTCAAACGTTGTGATGCCACATGTGCATGACCATTTTTAGTTACATTCAAACCAATATTTAAATGGTTGATGTAAATATTTGGCTCGTTATTCTGATAGGTGATGTTCTTGTTCTGTCCATCAAGTTTTACACTTCCGAAGAACTGTCCTTTCCATCCCGCTGCATCGGTAAAAGGGCCTGAAACAATTGCAACCATGTTTGCAGGATTGGTATTGCCTGCTGGATTATAAACTACAGTGCTTGGATACCTGAAATTGAATCCAGTCTCAGGAGTGATTACATAGTTTGACCAGGTTGCACTTTCATTGGCGCCCCAGGCAACCTTAATGTCGTTTCCTGTTGCACCAAGCGGTCCACCGGCACGGTTACCGAAGAAAACCATTCCAGCTTCAGGTTGTGCAGAAACAACGCGCTGCTCATAGCTGAAAATTCCATAAACGTTTGATGAAGATGCAATGTTGGTTTTGAGCAAATCACCGCTCCTGTTGTAGATTTCACCACCGGTGTAGGTACTCTGAACGGAGGTTTCGTTGATGTGATTGAATCCCTGGTCAATCGGGCGCACTTCTGCTTTCCTGATGTTTGAAAGGTTGCGTTGTTGGGCACCGGCCAAAAGACCAACGCTCAGCGCGAGGCTGAGTAGTAAGGTTTTTTTCATTGGAGATTAGTTTAAATGAGTAAAAATGAGTAAAAAAGTGAGGTCAGTATGATCTCCGCTGACAAAGGTAGAAATTTACTTCAAATCAATTACTTAAAAACTAAAAAAATATAGCGGTCAATAATTCACTCAATGCAGCATTTACCAAAGGCATTGTAAAATACTTCCTGTCAATCAGAAATGATATTTTCAATATATTATAAGTAGCTCATAATTAGCATCTTTCAATCCATACTCCATTTACTCCCACTATGAATACTTCTTCTCTATTCATAAACCTTCCAAATACCTCAGGGCAAACGCATCTAATTTTTTAGAATTTTGAGCAGATAGTCATTATCCCAACCACATATCTTGCGTCTACTTTTTACGCCGATCTTTAATTCACTCTTTCTAAGTAGGTTAATTGCAATTCTGTTCAGACATGAAAAATTTTGAGCAGCATTTCCATCTCTTTTTCGACTCATATCTTCATTAAAAGCCACGTCCAGAATCCAATGTACCTTGTTTTCTATGCCCCAATGTTTTCTGATACACTTCTCAATAAGCCTGGCATCGCTCAGGGTGCTGATATAATACTGAGTTTCACTTTCAATCTTTCCAGAAGCTTTGAAGTACCTTTCTCGTTCCATCTTAACTATGGAGCTTAGTTCTGGCCATTTGTTACTGCTAAAAACCAGGCTTAGATCTGTAAGTATGGAACACTTTCTGGTCTCAATTCTTCCATGATCGTAATCCACATACTCATAATAGTCATTAGCCTGAAGTATGCTATAGCTGTCTTTTATATCTTCCAATAACTCTTGCTGATTATCTTTAACGGAGAGCACATAGTCGGCTTGCTTTTTGACAATCTGTTTGGCAATCGCTTTTTGACATCCCATTGCATCAATGGTAACAATACTTCCCTTTAATAATAATGCGTCCAATAACCGGGGTATAGCGGTGATCTCGTTTGATTTATTCTCGACCTTAACTTGTCCAAGAATGAGTTCATTCTTATCGGCCCATGCGCTAACAATATGAGTAGCAGTTTTGCAGCCCTGTCCCCGCGAACCGCGTATTGTCTTCCCATCAATGCTAATTATCTCACCATCAGTGCTTTCGCATAATGTTCTAACCCATTTTAAAAAACGATCTTCAAATTCATCTGGATCCAGGGCTGCAAAAAAACGGTTAAATGTGTCGTGCGAGGGAATACCATTGGGCAACACTAGAAGCGTTTCTAGCCATGGTAGCTTCTTTTTACCATATTCTTCCATCTCATCCCAGGATTCAACTCCACTGAGAACAGCCGCAATTGAAATAAAAAGAATATCATCCATAAGATGTCGCTTGGTTCTTTCTATTCGGGGATCTTTCATGTCCGCAAAATACGTCAATAATTTCTTACACTCCATTTGATTATATCTATCTGATTACCAGGCAAATATAAACAATATTATTTACAAAAACAAATTAAAGTGCTGATTATCAAATATTTAACAAAATAAATTATTTAGATGCGTTTGCCCTGCCAAATACCTGATCTGCGATTAAAAATGATTGATTTTATCTTATTTTTGCATTTGGATTACATTTAATCAGATGTAATTTCCATTAATGGACTTATGGAAACACCCGTTTACATTCCTACCCTGACCAAAACATACAGACGCTTGTTCGAGTGCCTGATGTTCTATAACTAGATAGTTCCGACAGATTTGCTTTTATTGATATTTAAATCGGAGCAAATCTGCAGTGAAATTCTTTTCCTACCAATTCTCCGATATCTTTTATTTTTGAAATCAGGACTTCCATGTTTGAAAAACCCGATAATCCATCCGGCATTGCTGAAAAGTCAGCACAACCCTTACCCGGCATGAATGAACGCATTCAAAGACTCCGCAAACTAAGCGTTGAAACCGAACCATCACTTTCAATTGAGCGGGCTTTGCACGAAACTGCTTTTTACAAAGAAAATTACGGCAAATACTCCATTCCTGTTTTACGTGCCATGAACTTCCTTGATCATTGCCGAAGCAAGACCATATATATCGGCAATGATGAACTGATAGTCGGAGAGCGCGGTCCGGCGCCTAAAAGTGTTCCCACTTTTCCTGAATTGACCTGCCACAGTGTTGAAGATTTTCATGTACTGAATACGCGGGAAATGCAGCGTTACACCATCAGTCAGAACGATATTGACCTTTATGAGAAGAAAGTAATCCCCTACTGGCAAGGAAAAACCCAGCGCGAACGCATATTCAGTCATGTGCCCGAAACATGGCGTGCGGCTTATGAGGCCGGCTTGTTTACTGAGTTTATGGAACAGCGTGCACCCGGACATACTGCCCTTGACGGGAAAATTTATCGTAAAGGCATGCTTGATTTCAAAAATGAGATTTTGGCAAACCTCTCAGCACTGGATTTCCTGAACGACCCGGAAGCAACTGACAAAGCCGAACAATGGAAAGCCATGGCAATATCATGCGATGCAGTTGTAGTTTTTGCTGAACGTCATGCTGAACTTGCTGAGAAGCTGGCTTCAGCAGAAAGTGATCCGAAAAGAGCTGCTGAGTTGCTGAAAATCGCTGAAGTCTGCCGATGGGTTCCGGCAAATGCACCGCGAAATTTTTGGGAAGCCATTCAGATGTATTGGTTTGTCCATTTGGGAACCATTACCGAACTTAATGGCTGGGATGCAATGAATCCGGGACACTTTGATCAGCACCTCACTCCTTTTTATGAAAAGGAAATTCAGGAAGGAACATTAACGCGTGAGGAAGCCAAAGAACTGATTTCGAGATTCTGGATTAAAGTAAACAACCATCCTGCACCACCTAAAGTGGGAATTACTGCACGTGAAAGCGGAACTTACAATGACTTCACAAACATCAACATCGGCGGTTTAAAAAGTGATGGCAGTGACGGAAGCAGCGAAGTTTCATACATTATGCTGGAAGTGGCCGAAGAATTGCACATATTACAGCCGGGAAATTCGGTGCATATAAGCGCAAAGACACCCGATAAATTTCTTCATGCCGCCATCAGGGTCATCAGACAGGGTCACGGGTTCCCATCGGTTTTTAATCCGGATATTTATATTCAGGAGATGCTTCGGCAAGGCAAATCGCTGCGCGATGCGCAGGAAGGTGGGTGCAGCGGATGTATTGAAGTCGGTGCTTTCGGAAAAGAAGCTTATCTGCTTACCGGATACCTGAATGTACCCAAGATACTTGAAATCACACTCAACAACGGCATAGATCCGTTAAGCGGAAAAATGGCCGGATTACAAACAGGAGATCCGCTCGATTTCAAAACTTACGAAGAACTTTATCAAGCTTTTCTCAAACAGCTTCAATATGTGGTTGACCTGAAAATGCGCGTAAGCAATTACATCGACCGCATGTTTGCAAAATACGCACCGGCACCATTTCTTTCGGTGGTAATAGACGATTGCATCAGCAACGGACGCGACTATTACGATGCCGGACCTCGCTACAACACCAGCTACATTCAGTGTTGCGGACTTGGCACCGTAACCGATAGTTTTTCTGCACTTAAAAAACATGTTTTTGAGGACAGAACTTTCAGCATGGAAAGGGTCATCAAAGCATTGAAAATGAACTTTGAAGGCGAAGAAGTCCTGCGTCAGACCATAATCAACCGGACACCGTTTTTTGGCAACGATGATGATTATGCGGATACCATCGCCGTGAAGATTTACAACGATCTGTTTGACACCATCGACGGCAAACCAAACATCAAACCCGGCGGAAAATATCACCTGAACATGCTTTCCACTACCTGTCATGTATATTTCGGGAAAATACTCGGAGCCACGCCCAACGGACGCTTTTCGGGAAAATCTATTTCAGACGGGACCTCACCCTCACATGGTGCTGACACTCACGGACCTTCGGCTGTGGTGAAATCACTTACGAAATTTGATCATGTAAAATCAGGAGGAACGCTTTTAAACCAGCGCTTTCTGCAGGGCCTTTTGCGAAAGGATGAAGACCTCAGAAAACTGGGACATCTGATACGCAGCTACTTTACGCTTGGCGGTCATC
>Ga0351882_1034_pt1 | contig 48537 bp, 41 predicted proteins | sample BONcelFGM3001F13_FD_206762 | JGI IMG/M metagenome (GOLD analysis project Ga0351882, IMG submission 206762) | Enriched cells from coal bed in the Powder River Basin, Montana, United States - BONCAT cells FGM rep3 HSBNCT.FGM.300.1.F13 ... | reverse complement strand
AAAAGCACGCTTTTTTATAAGCCGGTTATCGTTTTATCAGCCCCGACGGCTATAATGATTGCAACGATCTCTTCGTCAAGGGTATCGTCTATTTGCACGGCGAATTTAAAGTCGGTTTGATTTTTAATCGCCTGCCTGGCTATTTCGACAGCCCGTTTAATCTTTGGCAGGTTGATTTTCATTGCGCCCGTTATATGCAGCAGCACGCCGGCCGCGCGGGCGGCACCGGCCTCAAGCAGCGGACTGTTGAGGCCCTGCACGACTGCCTCCTTTGCCTTGCCATCGCCCTTCGCGATTCCTATCCCCATATATGCGAGGCCGCCGTCCTTTAACAGGTTTTTGATATCTGCAAAGTCCAGAAAAACCAACCCGTTCTTTTTAATGGCGTAAAATATGCTCTGTACCCCTCGCCTCAGAACATCATCGGCTATCTTAAACGCGCCTTTAATCGATGTGTTGTTATGAAGATTGATCAACAACCGGTCATTACGAACAACAATCAGGCTGTCCACGCTCGTCTTGAGCATTTTAATACCTGCATCGGCCTGGCGCATTCTCGCCTGCGCGTCTTGCCCGTTCGAATCCCTCTATTGCATTGCCAAACGAAAAAGTCCCAACTTCGTTGGGACTTTTGTCTGGCGGAGAAGGTGGGATTCGCTCCGCGCCCAAAGGCGCTATCACGCCGTGGCTTCGCCGCTTTATCTGCGCTTTTGGCAGCGCGGCTCGCCCGTTCGAATCCCTCTATTGCATTGCCAAACGAAAAAGTCCCAACTTCGTTGGGACTTTTGTCTGGCGGAGAAGGTGGGATTCGAACCCACGTGCCCTCTCGGACAACACGATTTCGAGTCGCGCTCGTTATGACCACTTCGATACTTCTCCAGTCATAATGAAATTCATTATTATTTTGAGCCGCCCGGATGCGGCAGAATATATTTTAACAAATGCGGCTTAAAAATGCAATAGAAGTTTGCCCAGGTGATTGATTTATCGGCCCCAAAGGATGTACAATAGCATCAAGTAAACTTTGGAGGAAGTAATTTGAAAAAATTCGTGGCTGTCCTGCTTCTGGCCGCCGTCCTGTTTTTGCTAACGTCGTGCACGCTGGATCCGTTTGAGGAATATGAAAACTTTGTGATGGATATGGACATCAATGCACGCATCGAGGATGCCCTGACCGGCGTAGCCAAAGGAGATGCTTCCCCGTTTTTTGAAAGAAGCGTTGAATCCATCTATTACGATTTGGAAAATTTTAATGAGGACGATTATAAAACCGGCATCCTGAAGCAGCCCATCCGGGAAGACTATACGGCCGGGAATATCAACAACTATTACATAGACTGCATCCGCCTGCTGCTGTTTGCCATCGACGAAAACAGGGCGGGCAACACGCAAAAAGCGAAATTGTATTACGACCAGGCCATGGACAAGTACGTGGGTGCGCAAAAACTCTACGAGCAGTTTTTGGTGGATTACGGCCGGGAGAACATTTACAGCTATTGACGCCTTTTATTCCAGTTCTTTCAGTTCTTCCACGTTGCCCAGTTTGTTTTGAATTTTTGCGCTCCGTTTGGACACGTTTTCCAGATGCCCCTGCGCCACCCGCAGGGAATTCTGGGTTTTTTCTATATAATCCTCAAACCGTTCGAATTCGTTTTTTACGGCGGTCAGCATATCCAGTATGGCGTTGGAATGTTTTTTGATGGCCAGCGTCTTAAATCCCGTCTGCAGGCTAGTCAGCAGCGCGCAGAGCGTGGAGGGCCCGGTCACCATGATCTTGTATTTGCGTTGCATCACTTCCAGCAGCGAAAGGCGGAGCACTTCCGCATACAGGCCTTCGGAGGGCAGGAACATAATGGCGAAATCCGTGGTCTTGGGGGGATGGATGTACTTTTCGTTTATTTTTTTCGCCTCTTCTAAAATGGCGCGCTCCAATTCCTTCTGGGCCGGAGGGATCCCCTCCCCTTCCGCGGACACCAGCCTCGCGTAGCGGTCCATGGGGAATTTGGAATCGATGGGCAGGTAGACCGGTTCGTCCTCCCCCGGCAGCACGATGGCGAATTCCACCGTCTCCGTGTTGATGCGCGCGTTTGCGGTGAACTGGCCGGGCGCCATAAAGTCTTCCAGCAGGCGGAATAATTGCACCTCTCCCCAGGTGCCCCTGTTCTTGACGTTGGATAAGATGTTCTTTAAATCCCCCACGCCGGAGGTAAGCGTTTTAACCTCCCCCATGCTTTTATAGAGCTCGGTCAGCTGTTCGCTGACCCGTGTGAAGGATGCGCTGATCCCGTCATGCAGCGATTTTTGCAGGCGTTCATCCACCGTTTTCTGCATTTCCGCGAGCCGCACTTCCACCGACTGCCTGAGCCTGTCCGAATTGCGCTCCGAAAGGCGGGATATTTCTCCCATGGAAGCCACGGTCAGCCCGTTTAAGCGGGTAAACTGGTCCGCGATGTCCTGCCGCATGCGGGCGGCGTTGTCCGCGTTTGCGTTCGCCTGCTTTGCGAGCGTTTCCAAAAGCATGTCCGACTGCAGCTTTTGCTGCCGGTTCAAAGCGTTTATTTCTTGCCCTGCCGAGCGGTATTTAACAAGAAGCATGATGACCAGTACAATTGCCAGCGCGATTAAAGCGATTATAATATATTCCAAGATAATCCGCACCTCCCCATACAACCATTCTACCATAAAAACCGTCTCCGGAACATGATACCCGGCCCGAATGGCGGATTTTTGTACACCATTGAGCAAAAAAGCCCCCGCCTGAATCAAGCGGGGGCTTTTGATTGCGTTCGTTATACGCCGCGTTTGTTATTGCGTATCTGTTCCAGTTCCGTGAAGTTTTGCTTGGCCGTATGGCCGGGCAGGGGCAGGATGCGTTCGTGCACCGCGTCCACGATCCACGAAGGCTGCGGGAAGAAATGGTTTTCCAGTTCGTACGCGGGGGTGATCCAGTCGCGCGCGCCCACCACTACCGGCGGCGCGTCCAGGTAATCGAACGCAAGTTCGCTGATGGTCTGCGCGAATTCCTTCATCTGGGAGCCCCTCTCGCAGGCGTCGCCCGTTACGATGATCCGGCCCGTCTTTTTGACCGATTCGATGACTTTTTCGTAATTGAAGGGCACCAGGCTGCGCGCGTCGATGACCTCCGTGGAAACGCCGTACTGTTCTTCCAGTATTTTTGCGGCGTCCAGCGCGCGGTATAGCGCCGCGCCGATGGAAAGGACGGTCAGGTCGCTGCCTGTTTTTTTGATATCCGGCTCGCCGATCGGCACTTCGTAATAGCCCTCGGGCACTTCGCTCATAAACTGTTCGCCCACGTCGTAAATACGCTGGCTTTCGCAGAAGATCACGGGGTCCGTACCGGACAGCGCCGCATTCAATATGCCTTTGGCATCGTAGGGCGTTGCCGGGAACACCACTTTAAGGCCGGGGATATGCGTGGCGAGTGCGCTCCAGTCCTGCGAATGCTGCGCGCCGTATTTGGAGCCCACCGAAAGGCGGAGGACCAACGGCATTTTGATGGCGCCGGCGCTCATGGCCTGCCATTTGGACATCTGGTTGAACACTTCGTCGCCCGCCCGTCCCAAAAAGTCGATATACATGAGTTCGACCAGCGCGCGGCCGCCCGACATGGCGTACCCCACCGCGGTGCCCACGATGGCCGCCTCGGATATGGGCGAGTTGAACAGCCGGTGGTAGGGCAGGGCTTCGGTCAGGCCGTTGTATACGGCGAACGCGCCGCCCCAGTCCCTGTTTTCCTCGCCATAGGCGACCAGGGTGGGGTCTTCGTAGAATTTATCCAGTATGGCTTCGAACATGGCGTCCCGAAGCTGCAGCATCTTGTTTTTGGATACCGGCTTGCCGTCCTGGTAAGCGCTCCTGATCTTGTTTTTAAGTTTTATAACCCTTGGATTCTCCTCCTTGGCGATAAGGACGTCCGGCTTGCGGCTTTCGTCCATGCTTCTGACGTTCCCGTTGGAGAACATCAGGTCCGCGATCTCGTCCGGATTGGCTATGAGGTCCATTCGGGGGGACACGGTCTCGTCCACCGCCAGCTTCACGATGTGCAGTATATCTATTTTCACATTTGCGATGATCGCGTCCAGTTCTTTTTGCGTAGCGATGCCCGCATCCAGTATCTGCTTGGGAAACGTTTTGATGGCGTCCGCCTGCTCCCAAAGCTCCAGTTCCTCCTTGGAACGGTAGGAGGAAGCGTCGGAAGGCGAATGACCCGAGAACCGGTAGGTGACAACGTCCAGCAGAACGGGGCCCTGCCGTTTTTCGATTGTCTCGCGTTTTCTTCTGTATCCGTCGATCACGGCCAGCGGGTTCATACCGTCTATGCGCTCGGCGTGCATGGCCGAGGTGGACATGCCCGCGCCCACCCGGGCGACTTCTCCGTAGCCCATGGTCTCGCCGCTGGTCTGGCCGCCCATGCCGTACGAATTGTTAAAGATGTTGAAAATGATGGGCAGTCCGCCGCTGTGGTCTTTATCCCACAGGGTGTGAAACTGGTCCATGGACGCAAAACCCATGGCTTCGTACACCGGGCCGCAGCCCAGCGAGCCGTCGCCGATGTTGCAGACGACCATGCCGCCTTTTTTGTTCACGCGCTTATAAAGCGCGGCCCCCGTCGCGATGTCCGCGCTCCCACCCACGATGGCGTTGTTTGGATAGATGCCAAAAGGCGTGAAGAAAGCGTGCATGGAGCCGCCCAGGCCCTTGTTGAACCCGGTTTTGCGCGCAAACATCTCGGCCAGCGCGGCATACATTAAAAATTCCCTTGCGATGTCTTTTACGCCTTTATATTCCGTATGGGATTTTACGACCCCGTAGGCTTCCCCGCCGAAATGGCCTTCCATGATTTTTGTTAATTCTTCATCGCCGAGTTTTGCGATGGCGGACAGGCCCTTGGCCAGGATCTCGCCGTGGCTGCGGTGCGAACCGAACGTATAGTCTTCGATCCCCAGGTCGTACGCCTGGCCGACATAGGCCGCTTCCTGCCCGATGCCCAGATGCGCCGGGCCCGGATGGTTGTAGGCCACGCCTTCGTATTCGCCCGTCGTTTTGATCAGGTTGAGCATGGTCTCGAATTCACGGATGATCAGCATATCACGGTAGATCCGCAGGAATTCCTCTTTGGTATAATTGCCTTTTTCATCGGCAACCGTTTTTTGATAGGTGTTCATCGGGATATCCGCGATCTTTAACTTCCCTGTTTTTCTCATCTGTTTGGGATCTACTATCAAACTTTTTGTCATCGTTTTTAACTCCTTACAATTTTTAAATGTGTATCTGATTGTATATTCTATAATTGGAACACGGCTTCCCGTATGATCTCACTGACCGTGGGATGCGGGAACACGATCTTTTTGATCTGCTCGATCGTCATGGATGTGCCCACCAGCGCGTCCGCTCCCCAGATGAGTTCGGACGCGTAGTTGGCGATCATATGCACACCAATGAGGCGGTCCCATTTATTGTCCACGATGATTTTGATAATGCCGTCCCCGCCTTCGTTTTCCGCGATATACCGGCCGGCGTACCGCATGGAAATGGTTTTTACCGTTACGTCCATGCCTTTATCCTTCGCGGTCTGCTCGGTCTCGCCCACCCCGGCGACTTCCGGATTGGTATAGATTACGCCGGGGATGGCCGCATAGCTCATTTTGTCTTTCTTCCCGGCTATAATGTTCACCGCGACTTCCGCTTCGCGGTAAGCCGTATGCGCGAGCATCGATTTGCCGTTCACGTCCCCCGCGGCGTACACCCCGGGGATATTGGTCTTCATCTTTTCATCGGTCACGACGCCCGCGTGCTCGGTGAGAACGCCGATCTTTTCCAGCCCCAAGTCCCGGGTACGGGCCACGCGCCCGATGGAAAGCAGCACCTTATCCGCCGGCGCGCTCTGCTCGGCGCCGTTTTCTTCGTATATCACGCGCCCCGCCTCGATGCGGGTCACCTTGCAGCCCATTTTGAACGTGACGCCTTTTTTCTCGTAATTCTTTTTTAAAAGCGCGGCAATGTCCGGGTCTATGGGGCCGCCCACCTGACGGAGCATCTCTATCACCGTCACCTTGCTGCCCGCCGAATGGAAGTAGCTGGCCATCTCCAGGCCGATTACCCCGCCGCCGATCACCGCTAGCTCACCCGGGATCTCTTTTAAATCCAGTATCTCCCGGTTGGTCAATATGAAGCCCGCTTCAAATTGTTCCTTCAGCCCCGGGATGGGGGGCATGGCCGCCGTGGAGCCGGTTGAGATCAAAAGGTTTTTGCCCTGGTATTTTTCTCCCGCCGCCAAAACTTCGTAACCTTCCGCACTTTTGCCCGCAATCTCACCGTGGGCCTCTATGATCTCTACGCCCAGGCCTTTCAGGGTGGAACGCACCCCGCCGGTCAGCACTTTAACGACTTTGTCCTTGCGGCTGTTTACCACCGCGTGGTCAAGGCGCGTTTCTTTTGCGATCACGCCGTATTTTTCTCCGTGCGCCGCGCCGTCCTTCAGCTTGGCCGCGTACAGGTACGCCTTGGAAGGGATGCAGCCTTCGTTCAGGCACACGCCGCCGATGAAGCGCTCTTCGATCAGCAGCACCTTCATGCCTTCATGCGCCGCGCGTTCACCCGCCAGGTATCCGGCCGGTCCGCCGCCGAGTATGATCAAATCGTAAACCATTGTTGCCTCCTATTTTGCAAGCAGCGCGCTGAAACTCTCCAGCGAACTGCACAGTTCCTTAAGGAACCGGGACGCGGGCGCGCCGTCCAGCGCGCGGTGGTCGTACGTTAATGAAAGACCCATCGCCTGGTAAGGTTTCATTTCCCCGCCTTCCATCCGGACCCGTGTCTGGATATTGTTGACGCCCAGTATGCCCGTCTGGGGCGGATTGATCACCGGGGTGAAATGCTCGATCCCGAGAGCGCCCAGATTGGTTATGGTGAAGGACGCCCCGGTCAAAAGGTCGGGCGAAATGCTTCCCTCCTGCGCCTCTTTCGCGATAAGCTTGGCCTGCTTTGCGATCTCATTCAACGAAAGGAGGTTCGCATGGAACAGCGTGGGCACCAGCAGGCCGCGCGGCGTATCCACCGCCATGCCGATATGAACGTTTTTGAACATCCTGAGTTTTTCGTCGTCGTAATGCGCGTTTAAGGCCGGATGGTTCCCGAGCACACGGGAAACCGCAAAGATTACGATGTCGTTCAGCGTGATGTTCTCAAGACCCAGCGCCTCCCCGTTTGCCTTGATCTGTTTGCGGAAGGCAAGGATATCCGCCGCGTCGAAGGAGGAGGCATGCGTGAGCTGCGCCATGGTGGACAGGGACGCGTGCATCGCTTTTGCTATTTTTTTACGCACACTGGTATGCGGCACGTCCGTAAAATCCTCTCCCGCAGGAATAGCAGGCAGGCCCGGCACAACCGATGCGGCCTGTTTCTCCGTCTGCGCGCCGCCCGATTTGGCCAGCGCCGCGATATCCCGCTCGATAATCCGGCCGCCGGGGCCGGTGGGGGCTGCCTGCGCATAGTCCAGGTTCATGTTTTCCGCTGCGATTTTCGCGCGGGGGGATATTTTCATGCGCTCGCCCGGGAAAACTTGTCCTGTCACTGCCGGAGAGGACGCCGCCGCGGCAGCGGGCGCTTCTTGTTTCGCAGGCGTCTTTGCCGCCTGCGCGCCCTGCGCGGTAAATTCGGAGATGTCTTCCCCTTTCTTGCCGATCACGCATACATTCTGGAGAACAGGCACATCGTCGCCTTCCTCCGCCAGTATGGCGAGCAATGTTCCGGACACCTTTGCTTCTTCGTCAAACGACGCTTTGTCCGTTTCGTATGAAAACAAAAGGTCGCCTTCTTTTACTTCGTCACCCTTATTTTTATACCATTTTGTTATAATGCAGCTCTCGACCGACTGCCCCTGCCGGGGCATGATTACCGCTGACGCCATATTAAAACCTCCAAACTGTTCATTTTCATACTTTTTAACATTTATAATGCGAAATTCACACATAATGTTATTTTATAACATTCTGTGTGATTATTCTAGCAAACCGCGCTCCATTCGTCAATGCTTTTATTATAAAAAACATTTAACAAATGGCGCCGTCAATAATAGGGTGGCCCGATCCCCGTTTAAAAAAACATTCGTGCAAATTCAATAATAAAAAGCACGCGGGGGGCCCGCATATGGTATAATGAACGCACAGAAAAAGATGCGAGGAAAAGCCATGACAGATAAAAAACAGATTGAAAACGCTCTTTTGGACCAAGGGTTGAACCAATACGCTTTCATTGATCCCAGGGAGCTTCCCTTTTCCCAGGATGTGCGGGACATGTGCGCGATGAACAGTTGCGGCCGGCACGGCACCAACTGGCAGTGCCCGCCCGGCGCGGGGGAGCTTGAAGTACTGGAAGCGAAGGCAAAAGGCTATACGGACGCGCTGCTTTTCAACGTTGTCTATCCGCTCACCGACTCCTACGATTTTGAAGGGATGATGGCCGCAAAGGATAAATTTACGGAGACCTGCAACAAACTCCTGCTTATTGTGCGTAAAAGCTTTCCCCAGAGTTTTGTGATGGGCGCGGGGGGCTGCAGCCTGTGCGAGAAATGCACGTATCCGAACGAGCCCTGCCGGTTCCCGGACAAAGCCATCGCCTCCATGGAAGCCTGCGGCATAGACGTGTACACTGCCAGCAAAAAGTTCGGATTCGAGTACATGAACGGACAGAACACTGTCACCTACTTCGGCATCGTTTTTTTTAAGGAGTGATAACAAATGACGCATACGGAATTTTTAAAGACGCCCGCGGACATCCTGCAAATAACGGCGGATGAGGATTACATACTTTCCATCCATTTTACGTACAGGACCGGGGAAGAAAACCCGAACGCCTTAACGCGCAAATGCGCGGCGCAGCTCACCGAATACTTTGACGGCAAAAGGACGGCATTCGGCCTTCCCCTGAAAACGGAGGGCACGCCCTTCCAGCGGGCGGTTTGGGACGCGCTTTGCGCGATTCCCTATGGGGAGACGCGTTCTTACGAAGATATCGCGGCCTTTATCGGATCGCCCAAAGGAGTGCGCGCCGTGGGCGGGGCGAATGCGCGCAACGCGTTTACGATCGTCATCCCCTGCCACCGCGTCATACGCAAAGACGGGACGATCGGCGGGTACGGCGGAGGCATAGAGCGTAAAAAGATCCTGCTTAAGCACGAGACGGCTTACAAATCGTCCGCGTCCTGTACCGGCGTTTCGCCCGGCGCTTCCGGTTTGCCGGTGTAGCTGCCCTGCGGGTCGGTCTTGCTCGGCCTTTCCTGTTCTAAGATTCTTTTTAGCTTTCTGCCCATTTTTTTACCTCTTTTTTTAGATAGTATGCCAAGATATCCAATTAAAAATCCGCGCACAAGGCGGTTTTTAAGCTCCAATGTTAATATAGACGGCAATAATACACAGGTTTTGCGCGCTTTGTTCCCCGCCTTCCATTTGGGCAAAAACCCTTGTAAAGGGATGGTTTTATTAGTAAAATGCAAAAAGAACGTTTGAAAATACCGGGAGGAGAAACGCCATGGATCTAAAACAACTGCAGAACGGAAGCGATATCCGGGGGATTGCCCTGGGGGAAAAAGCCAATTTGACGGGCGAAGCCGTCTACCGGATTGCCAAGGCCTTTGCCGCATGGCTGGCCGCGCGACTGAATAAAAGCAGCCCCACGATAGCGGTGGGCATGGATTCACGGCTGTCCGGGCCTGCTTTCAGACAGGAATGCATCCGTGCGTTTTCCGATTCTGGCGCAAATGTGGTGGATTGCGGCCTTGCCTCCACCCCCGCCATGTTTATGACCACGGTCACGGACGGATTTGAATGCGACGGCGCCGCCATGATCACCGCGAGCCATTTGCCGGTGGACCGCAACGGCCTTAAGTTTTTCACCAAAGACGGCGGTCTTGAGAAAAGCGACATTGCAAAAATCCTTTCCATTGCGGAGGGAGGAGCGTTTATAACCGGCTGCGGAAGCATAGCGGAAAAAGACTTTATCAGCGTATACGCGAAGATTTTAATGGATAAGGTGCGCACCGCAACGGGAGAAGAGCGGCCGCTGGCCGGCCTTAAAATCATTGTGGACGCAGGGAACGGCGCGGGCGGTTTTTATGTGGACAAGGTTTTAAAACCGCTGGGCGCGGACACGCGGGGCAGCCAGTTTTTGAACCCGGACGGCAGTTTCCCGAACCACGTGCCCAACCCGGAAGACGAAACGGCAATGCGGAGCATCATGGATGCCGTGAAAAAATGGAACGCCGATTTCGGCATCATCTTCGACACCGACGTTGACCGCGCGGCCGCGGTGGACAAGGGCGGCGTGGAAATGGGCCGCAACCGCCTGATCGCCGCGATTTCCGCAATTTTGATTGCCGAGCATCAGGGAGCCACCATTGTGACCGACTCCATCACCTCCAGCGGCCTTGCGGAATTCATCGCCGCAAAGGGCGGCCGCCACCACCGTTTTAAACGCGGATATAAAAACGTGATCAACGAAGCCGTCCGGCTGAACAGCGAAGGCATATACACCCCGCTGGCCATCGAGACATCCGGGCACGCGGCGCTCATGGAAAATTATTTTTTGGACGACGGCGCGTATCTGGTGACCCGGCTGGTGATACAGCTTGCCCGTCTCCGCAAGGAGAACCGGGCCCTTGCTTCCATGATTACGGATTTGAAAGAACCCGCCGAAAGCAGCGAACTGCGCCCCAGGATATTGGCGGAAGATTTCCGCGCGTATGGGAACAAGGTGGTGGGCGATCTGACCGCCTTTGCAAAAAAAGACCCGAAATACAAAATCGCGCCGGACAACTTTGAGGGCATACGGGTAGCCTTCGGCAAGGAAGACGGGGACGGATGGTTTTTGCTCCGGTTATCTTTGCACGAGCCCCTGCTGCCCATTAATATTGAGAGCGACAGCGCGGGCGGCGCTCGCAAAATCGCGCAGCGGCTCTACGATTTTTTGCTGCAATACAAAGAGCTAGACCTAAAACCGCTTGCATCCTTTTTGAAAGAGGCTTAAAAATATCTTAACCATAAAAACGCCGGGCGGCAGCGCCCGGTGTTTTTATTACGGGGTCCCCGAATTGTCGCAAGACAATTTGGGGTTGTATTACTTGATTCCCTAAAACCGTAAGGCTTTTGGGAGCACACTTAAAATCTATTGCTTCTCAAACACCGTTGCCGGGTCAATGGCCGTATTTCCGTCCCAGACCTCGAAATGGATATGCGTGCCCATATGCGCCTCAAACGGCGGCGTTCCGCAGGTGCCGATCACGCCGCCCTTCTGGACCTTGTCCCCCGCTTTGACGCGGACTTCGGCCAGGCCGGCATACTTTGTCACCAGATTGCCCGAATGCTTGATTACCACCATGTTGCCCATGCCCGGATCTTCCAGAACCTGTGAAACTTCGCCCGCCAGCGCGGCTTTGACTTCCGCGTTGTCTTTGGGTACGATATCGATCCCGTTATGCGTCTGCCAGATATTGAGCGTCTTATTGTAAACAAGATTGTCTATGCAGAATACCGCGGCAATATCCCCATCCATCGGCTTTGCGATGACGATCTGCGCTTTTTGCATGTTCCGCGGGACCTCTGACGCCGTTGCGCCGGGGGACGCCGACACGCCGGGTGAAACCGACGCCGATGGCCTTAGTGCCTCCGTTAACGTCTGGTCTTCTACATTCTGCACATCTTCCGCTTGTGCGTTTTCCTGGGTGTTTGGAGTTTCCCCGGGTGCGCTTTGAAGCGTGGCAAACAAAATAGCAGCGACCGCTATGATGCATATTGCAAGTACGATATAAAATCCTTTTTGCTTAAAGAAGCTTTTTGCTGCAGCATTCGAATCGTTGTTCTCGTTATTGTTCATACATACACCTCCTTTTGAAGTATTTTTCCCGACTTTGGAAAAACAATTCAAAGAAAGTGATTTTTTGTTTAAAAATCTGAAAACCGCTCCAGCACAACGCCCGTGTAATAATGCATCAAAATAGCCTTGTAGTCAAACCCCTCTGTCGCCATTTCCTGCGCGCCGGCCTGGGACAGCCCCACGCCGTGGCCGTAGCCGATTACGTTGAAGACAACCGTGTCTCCCGTGACCGAAACGTCAAAATGCGCGGAGTTGAGCCCCAGCGCTGCGCGCACCTTAACCCCGGACAATGTAAGGTTTCCGGCCTGCATGGTTTCGACCCGCCCGGACTCGTAGCGCGAAAGAATGCAGATCTCCCCGCTTTGGACATCCGGGTATTGCGCGCAAAGTTTATTGAAAAATTCTTCTTTCGCGAACGTAACTTCCGTTTCATATTTATACGAATCCGCGGTTTCGCAGCTTATGACGCCCTTGAGATACGCCAGATTTCCGCCGAAAACGTTCTGTACGTCTTCGGTCTCCCCGCCCGCGTTGGAATGGAAAAGCGCGTTGATGGGCTCGCCCTCGTATGTGATGATCTCGCCTAGCGTATCGCTGGCCGCCTTTCGCATCTTGGCCGAATATTCCTCCGTTTTGTCTCCCCATTTCATGCGCATCTCATCGTCCCTGCTGTACGCAAGGCAGCTTGCAAAGTCCGTGCAGACGTCCGCGCCCGCGTATTTGCCGCAGCCGCCGTGCTCCATCTTATAGACCACGTAGGTGCGGATGGCGCAGGCCTGCGCCTTTAGCGCTTCGGGTTCGTAACTCGCGAACATCTCGCCCGCCAGCGCGTGAAAAACATAGTCCTCGAGGGGCTGCTCCACCGTTTTACAAAGCTTGTGGTCGTACACCGTTATAATGCGGTCCTCACTGGCTGTTTCGGGCAAAATGCGGATATCGCCCGGGGGCGGCGGCAGAACGGCCGGGTGCAGAAGCACGGACAATAAAAAACACCCGAACACAGCCGCCGTGGTCAGAATGACGTACAGCCGCCTGTCCGGAATGTTTTTGAACTTTTTAAAAAAACCGTTTTTCGCCATACCATAAGTGTATGACGCATACAAAAATAAAATACAGATGATTTGCAAAAGAAAACCAACAAGATTTTTAATAAAGGGGGTGGGATTCCAAAGAGGCATTTGTCCCTTTGGCGAGAGGTTTGAAGGCGAGGAGCCTCCAATTTATTTAAAGTACCTAACGCCGCTTTCGAATATCTTCTGGTCCCAGTTGCCGGGGATGTTTTTAAAGGTATGGAGGGAGGCGCGCTCGCTGTGCCCCATTTTTCCGAGAACCCTGCCGTCCGTGCTTACGATCCCTTCCACCGCCCACATGGAACCGTTGGGATTGAAATCGCTGTCCATGGAGGGGTTGCCGTCAAAATCTACATATTGGAAGACCACCTGACCGGCTGCGAACAGCGATTTTAACTCATCTTCGGATGCGACGAACCGTCCCTCCCCGTGGGAGATGGCGACGGTGTGCACGTCCCCGGCCGAAACGCCGGAAAGCCAGGGGGAGTCCGCGCTGGCGACGCGGGTGCGCACGATGCGCGACATATGCCGCCCGATGGTGTTGGTGGTGAGCGTCGGGCTTTCCGGCCGCATTCCGCGTATCTCGCCGTAGGGCACCAGCCCGAGCTTTACGAGCGCCTGGAACCCGTTGCATATGCCCAGCATGAGCCCGTCACGGTTTTTAAGAAGGCCCATCACCGCATCTGCTACCAGCGGATTGCGGAAGGTGGTGGCGATGAATTTGCCCGAGCCTTCGGGCTCGTCCCCGCCCGAGAAACCGCCGGGGATCATGACGATCTGCGCGGCGTCTATGCTTTTTTTAAGCGCCGCTATGCTTTCCTCGATATCGGCGGCGCTGCGGTTTTTGATGACCACAATGTCCGCTTCCCCGCCGGCCCGCTCGAACGCGCGGGCGGAATCGTATTCGCAGTTGGTGCCCGGGAACACCGGAATGACGGCTTTAGGCCGCGCGGTTTTATGCCTGCAAGTGTATAACGGCTTGTTTTCATACAGTTTTGTTTCGGGCATGGGGGGTTGGGCCGCGCGGGTGGGGAATACGCCTTCCAGCGTGCCCGTATACGCCGCCCGGGCTTCGTTTAGCGCAACGGTTTCGCCCAGAACCGATATGACAGGGCCGGCCGCCACTTCGCCGATCTTTAAAAATTCCGGTTGGTCCAGGTTCTCCGCTTCCACCAGCAGGCTGCCGTACAGTTTTTGGGTGAGCAGCGGCACATCCTTGCACGAGATGTTTGCGCCCAGGCCGTTGCCCAGCGCGCACACAGCCACGCCCGCCAGAACGCCGCCCCGGCCCACCGCCCAGGCAGAACGGATAGCGCCGGCGCCTGCCAGTTGATGGAAAAGGGCGTATTTTTGTTTTACATCTTCAAAATCCGGCATGCCGTCCGCATCCCGCGCGATATCCAGCAGATACAGCCGGCTGCCCGCCTTTTTGAATTCGGGGGTCAGTATTTTTAACGGGTCGTCCGTCACGCAGACCGCAAAAGAGCAGAGGGTGGGGGGCACGTCCAGGTCTTTAAATGTGCCCGACATGGAATCCTTGCCGCCGATGGCCGCGATACCAAGGCCCTTTTGCGCGGTATACGCGCCCAGCAGCGCGGCAAGCGGTTTACCCCAGCGCGCGGGGTCTTCCCCCAGGCGCTCAAAGTATTCCTGCAGGGTGAGCCAGGTTTCGTCCGTCCGTCCGCCCGCGGCAGCAATCTTGGCAACCGAATGCAGCACGGCGCAGGCCGCGCCCAAAAAAGGGTCTGTGCTCGTAAGATAGGGATCAATGCCGAAACTCATGAGGGTGGTTGAAAACGCGTCCGCCCCTTCGCAGGGGACCCGGGCCGCCATTGCCTGTACGGGCGTGAGCTGTGTTTTGCCGCCCAGCGGCATGGTGACGCTGGCCGCCCCGATGCTGCCGTCGAACATTTCAATAAGGCCCTTCTGGCTGCAGCCGCAAAGATCCGAAAGGGATGCGAGCAGGGTTTCCTTTATAGTCGCTTTTATTTCTTCCACGTACGGGTCTTCCCGTTTCCTGCGCGCGATTTTCACTTTTGCATACTGCGGCGCGCCGTTGGAATCCAGAAATTCGCGGTCCATGTCCACGATGGCGCGCCCCCGCCAATGCATCCGCATGCGCCCGCTGTCCGTAACTTTGGCGACGGGCGTTGCGTCCAGGTTTTCCTTTGCCGCGAGGGAAAGCACCCGCTCAAGATCCCCCGGCGATACCACCACTGCCATGCGCTCCTGGGATTCGGATATCGCAAGCTCGGTGCCATTAAGGCCTTCATATTTTTTGGGGACGGCGTCAAGGTCTATGTCCAGCGACGGGGCCAGTTCCCCGATGGCCACCGAAACGCCGCCCGCGCCGAAGTCGTTACAGCGCTTAACGAGACTGGAAAACGCCTTCTTGCGGAACAGCCGCTGCAGCTTGCGCTCGGTCAGCGGATTGCCCTTCTGCACCTCCGCGCCGCATTCTTCTATTGATTTTTCGTCGTGCGCCTTAGAGGAGCCGGTGGCCCCGCCGCAGCCGTCCCGCCCGGTCGCGCCGCCGATCAGCACCACGATATCACCTTCCCGCGGACGCTCGCGCGCCACATTTTCCGCCGGCGCCGCGCCGATGACCGCGCCGATTTCCATCCGCTTGGCCTTGTAGCCGGGATGGTATACTTCGTGCACCATGCCGGTGGCCAGGCCGATCTGGTTGCCGTAGGAGGAATAGCCCATCGCCGCCTCCCGCGTGATCTTGCGCTGGGGCAGCTTGAATTCCATGGTGTCCGAAAGGCTTTCCCGCGGGTCCGCGCTGCCCGTTACCCGCATGGCCTGGTAGACGTAGCTGCGTCCCGAAAGCGGATCGCGGATCGCGCCGCCCAGGCAGGTTGCCGCGCCGCCGAAAGGCTCGATCTCGGTCGGGTGGTTGTGGGTCTCGTTTTTAAACATGATGAGGTAATCCTTATCGCCTTTGGTCGTCTTCACCCTGTGGCGGATGCTGCAGGCGTTGATTTCCTCCGATTCGTCGAGGTTTTTAAAAGTATCCTTCGCCTCCCGCACATAGGCGGTGGCGACGTCCATCAAACAGACGTCTTTTTTGCGGCCCAGTTTTTCCCGGGCGGCAAGGTAATCCACCCATGCCTCCTGTACGCGTCCGGCGCCGGGTTCAAAATCCACCTCCGTGAGTTTGGTTAAAAAGGTGGTGTGCCTGCAATGGTCCGACCAGTAGGTGTCGATCACCTTTAGCTCGGTCACCGTGGGATCCCGCTTTTCTTTTAAGAAGTATTCCTGCGTGAACAAAAGGTCTGCCCGGCTCATGGCAAAGCCCATGGAGCGCCGCAGATTCTCCAGCGCCTCCCCCTCCATGCCTGTGAAACCGGATATCGTTTCGATATCCTTTGGCTCCTTGATTTTCATATCCAGCGTCTTTGGCAGGGCAAGGGACGCTTCCCGGGAATCCACCGGATTGATCACGTATTTTTTAATTGTAAGGATTTCTTCCGGCGAAAGGTCTCCCTCCAGGATGTAGATTTTGGCATAGCGCACGGCGGGCCGCTCCTTCTGGGTGAGCAGGGCCACGCACTGCGCGGCGCTGTCCGCCCGCTGGTCGTACTGCCCCGGCAGGTATTCCACCCCGAAAACGGTATTTTGGGCGAAGTCGGCTTCCCGGAAGACCCTGTCCACCGGCGGTTCGCTGAAAACGGTATGCAGGGCTTTTCCAAGGTCTTCCTTTTCGATCCCTTGGGTATCGTACCGGTTTAATATCCGTACGGAACGAAGGCCGGGTATACCGATGTTTTCCCTGAAGTCCTTCAAATACCCCTGCGCTTCCAAGTCGAAGCCCTTCTTTTTTTCAACATACAACCTCTCAACCATTTTTGTTTCTCCTAACACCATCCCAAAAAAGTCTTGCGGCTTTCAGGGGAACCAGTAAAAAACTATATCCCGCCGAACAGAACGACCAGTACCGGCAATATGATAAAGGAAAGCAGCGTGGACAGCACCATGCCCCGCGTGGCATACCCGCTGTCCGCCCCGGTGGCCTCCGCGTAGATCACGGCCGTGACCATGCAGGGGAGCGCCATCTGGACGATAAACACCTGGGACGCAAAGGGGTCCGAGCGAAGGAGCAGGAAGGACAGGCCGAGCATGATGAGCGGCGCGATCAGAAACCTGCCCACCATCACCAGGGGAAGCCCTTTTTCAAACTTCAGGGTTTTAAAACCCACACGGTGCAATATCATCCCCACAAACATCAAAGACAAGGGAGAGGTGATCCCGCCCGCGTAGGAAAGCGTTGCATTGATAAAAGTGGGCAAACGTACGCCCAGCAGCACCAGTACGATCGCCCCGCCGATGGCGAAAAGGGGCGGCTGAAGCACCCGTTTAAGGATGGAGCGCGCAGTCTCCGCCTGTGGGAAAGACGCCTTTTCGTCCCCGTACAAACCGCCTTCGGCTGCGATCCCTGTGGGTTCGCCCGGCGCCTCCCGGCTGCGGATATACGCGCCGTCCCCCGCAATCTCCATATATCCCAGGGTGTTGAAGGAGACGGTGTTCGCGAGGAAATAAAAGATGGCAAAGATCATGCCTTCCTCTCCGAATATCGCCATGGCAACCGGGAATCCGATGAAAACCGAGTTGGAAAACGAAAAAAGGGCCGTAAAAACGCCCCTTCGCCTTCGCTCTATCTTTGCGAGCCTCGCGGCTGCTTTTCCGGCCAGATAGGCCAGAAACGCGCCGGCAAACGCCGCCAGAATGAATTTTCCGGAAGAGAGCAGTCCATCCGCGGTAAAACTGTTTAAAAATGAGTACAGGATGGTACAGGGTAGCGTGATGTTGATAATGAGTTTGGTGATAAACTTTGGCGTTCCCTTGGATACCCATCCAAACTGCGCCGCCAGGTATCCAAAAGCGATCAAAATAATGATCATGATTACGGATCCAATCGCGCCGAATATCATTTGTACTCCTTTTGTTCCTTTAAGCCTTTACACCAGCGCGTCGTAAATCGCGCGGACGGCTTTTTCAAAATCGTCGTTCTCCACACCCACGATGATGTTCATCTCGCTCGAGCCCTGGTCGATCATGCGAACGTTGACCCCGCTCTGGGCCAGCGCGGCAAACAGTTTGGCCGATATGCCCACCCGCCGGATCATGCCGCGGCCCACCGTGGCGATGAGCGCCATGTTGTTTGAAATCTCCACCGAATCCGGGTTGCATACCCTGTGGATCTCGTCGATCAGCTGTGTCGAGCAGCCGTCTATCCTGCAGTCCGCGATGACCACGCACAGCGAGTCGATCCCGGACGGGATATGCTCGAAGGGGATGCCGAAAGTTTCAAGGCAGGACAGAACCCTGCGCCCGAAGCCGATCTCCGCATTCATGCCGTTTTTCTCTATGGTGATGACGGTAAAATTCTTTTTACCCGCGATGCCGGTGATACTTTTCTCAAAGGATGTGTCCACCTCCGCATCCAGCGTGGGGACGATCCTGGTCCCCGGGTCGTCCGGGTCATTGGTGTTTTTAACGCAGATGGGGATGGCGTCCTCCAGCACGGGGAATATGGAGTCCTCATGCAGCACGGTCGCGCCCATGTATGAAAGTTCCCGCAGTTCGCGGTAGGTGATGGTGTCGATTTTTTTAGGATTGCTGACGATCCTGGGATCCGCCTTTAAAAACCCCGAAACATCCGTCCAGTTTTCGTACAGCGCCGCGTCGGCCGCGCAGGCCACGATGGACCCGGTTATATCCGAACCGCCACGGGAGAACGTTTTGATTGTTCCGTCCGGCAGGCTGCCGTAAAAACCCGGTATAACAGCGCGTTCGTGCTTTTTGAGTTCCTGCGCGAGGACGGGCACCGTTCTCGCGTGGTCGTAGACGCCGTCCGCGCGAAAGAAAATCACGTCCGCCGGGTCGATGAAATCAAAGCCTAGAAGATCCGCGATCAAAAGGCCGTTTAAATATTCCCCGCGGCTGGCCGCAAAGTCTTCGGATGCGCCCGCTTTGAGGCAAACCAAAATTTCGGCAATATGTTTTTCTATTGGGGTCTTGAGTGAGAGACGGTCTCTGATCTGCGAAAAACGCTCCAGGATTTTGCCGTACGCGCCGCTCCCTTCCTTTTCGGGCTCTTTGTGCAGTTCGTAAAAAAGATCGGTGATCTTTTCATCGTCCGCATGCCTTTTACCGGGCGCGGAAGGAACGATATACCGCCTGTTTTCATCCGCAAGGACGATGCTTTTCATTTTGATGATCTGCTCCGCGTCCGCGAGCGAACTTCCGCCGAACTTGGCGACAACGACTGCCATCCGATTTATTCCTCCGCCTTTTCCTCTTGCCCGTCCGTCCCTGTTCCCGGTGTCCGGTCCGCTTGTTGGGTTTCCTCTGCCGGGGGCTCTTCGGGCGCGGGGGGCTCTTCCTTTGCCGGGGCTTCTTCCTGTGGTTTCACGATCATCCTGCATTCCACATAAAAGCGTTTCTGTTCCGCTTCGCCCATGGAAAAACTTTTCTTGGGCAGCACGCCGGATTCAATGAGGGTGGAAAAGAACTTTTCCTTGGGGATGGCCGGGAAAAACAATCCCAAATTGTCATACGCCCTCGCCATTTCCTCAAACACATTCTGGCCGTGGATATAATCCAGGCCGGACGCCGGGTTTTCCTTCAGATATTCGTCCAGAATGTCCTCGACGTCTTCCAAAATCAAAGGATGCTTTTTATTCTCCACGATGATCCTTCCGGCGCCTTCCCGGAAAAGGAACGGGATCTCCATGCCTTTCTGCGCCTCCGTGCCCCCCCGCCAGCGTCCGAACAAAATCTTGGCGTTCGCGCCCTTTTTATTGAGCTTGTCTGTGATATAGTGCACGCAGGCGGACGGGCTGACTTTGAACAGCACCCGGTGGATGGGCATGAACTGGATCCCGTCGTCATGGATGTTCACGAATTCGCATAGCGCATAGCGCATCGGATGATCCTGTTTTTCTTCTTCCGAAAGGCTCTCTTTCGCGAGGTCCCACACCGTTTTGGCGGCAGCAAGGGAGTGGTTGCCGTCCCCCACGCAAAAGCGCATGCCGTCCCGCACGGGGAGGGCTGCCATTGCCGCGAGCGTGCTTGAAAGAAGCTCTTCGTTCTCTATGAAGTATCCCCGAAGCTTTCCGCCGCCCATCATCAGATCGAAATCGTACATCTTTTCAAGTTCGTCTTTTTGTTCATACAGGGGGCCGATCACCCTGTCCGAAATGTCGTCCATCAGCACCATGACGTGCGATGCTTCTATCGGCGCTTCCTGCCGGATGGTGACCCGCGGAGGAATGCGCTCCAGCAGCGTTTTTTCGGTCGCGCGCACCTGGGGCTTTTTTGAAGCGCGGTAGTCATACGCCTCCAGATCCACCGTCATCACCAGTCCCTTGCGCACGGTTCTTCCCATCACGCGCTCGGTGAGCATGATGCCGCGGGGCAGCTGCTCTAAGATTCCTTTATGGAGATAATCGTTCATCACCGTCTTGATATTTGCGATATTGTCCGAAAGCCCTTCAAAGTTTAAATACACTTCAGGCAGGATCAAATGCAGTATCGAAGGCGCGTTGCCCACCAGTTTTTCCACCGACGCCCAGTAATCCGGCTGGGCGGTGTACTGATCGCAGGCGATCACCGACCATTTCTTCATATTGATATTCAGGCTGGGCAGCAAGATCTCGGGGATGCCCACCCCCACGTTTTGAACGTTCATTTAAGTTGGCCTCCATCACAGAAAAAAATTCTAAAACTTATTTAAGCAAAAGCATCACATGTATGTTTTAATATACCACAACCCACGGCGTTTTTACAACAATTCAATTGACTTTTATACCCCTATACTATAATATTTTTATTGCCAAGGAGGTAGAAAAGAAGTTGATTTTTACGGATATAGAGAAAAAGTGGCAGAAAAAATGGGAGGAGACACGGCTTTACGCGTTTGACCCCGCATCCAAAAATCCCAAACATTACGTGCTGGAAATGTTTTCTTATCCCTCCGGCGCCAAGCTCCATATAGGGCACTGGTACAACTACAGCCTGGCGGATTCCTACGCGCGCTACATGCGCATGAAGGGCTACAACGTCTTTCACCCCATGGGCTTTGACGCGTTCGGCCTGCCCGCCGAAAATTTCGCCATCAAAACAGGCATACATCCGAGCGATTCCACGCTCGCCAACATAGAAACGATGGAACAGCAGTTAAAAGCCATCGGCGCGACGTTTGACTGGGACTACGAAATCAAGACCTGCGTGCCCGCGTATTACAAATGGACACAGTGGTGCTTTTTGCAGCTTTACAAAAACGGGCTGGCTTACCGAAAGGCCGCGCCCGTAAACTGGTGCCCCTCCTGCAATACCGTGCTCGCCAACGAACAGGTGCAGGACGGGACCTGCGAGCGCTGCCATTCGATCGTCACAAAAAAACACCTGACCCAATGGTTTTTCAAAATCACGGCGTACGCGGAGCAGCTTCTTTTTGACCTTGATAAAGTCGACTGGCCCGAAAAAACAAAAGCCATGCAGAAAAACTGGATCGGCAAATCCACGGGCAGCGAGATCACCTTCGGCTTTGAAAAAGGCGGCGATTTCAATGTGTTCACCACTCGCGCGGACACCCTTCTCGGATGCACATACGTGGTCTTTTCTCCCGAGCACGAACAGGTAGGCTTCATCACCACGCCCGAATATAAAGACAAAGTTGAAGAATACCGGGAGGCCGCCGCGCGCGCGACCGAGATAGACCGCCTGTCCACCACCCGCGAAAAAACGGGGGTTTTTACCGGTTCGTACGCCATAAATCCGGCAAACGGGCGGCGTGTGCCCATATGGATAGCCGATTATGTGCTTTCGAGCTACGGCACGGGCATCGTGATGGCCGTGCCCGCGCACGACGAACGCGACTATGCGTTTGCAAGCAAATACGATTTGCCCATAGAGCGGGTGATCAGATCTGCCGACGGTTCCGCCGATCCCCTGCCCTATGTGGAGTACGGCATAATGACAAACAGCGGCGGATTCGACTCTCTTTCCTCCGAGGAGGGCAAAAAAGCCGTCACACAATCTTTAAAGGACAAGGGCCGGGCCGCGTTTAAGGTAAATTACCGCCTGCGGGACTGGCTGATCTCCCGCCAGCGGTATTGGGGCGCGCCCATTCCCATGGTATACTGCGAGCAATGCGGCGAGGTGCCGGTGCCCGAAAGCGACCTGCCGGTGAAATTGCCCTACGACGTGGACTTTACGCCGGACGGGACCTCCCCGCTGGCAAAAAAAGAAGATTTTGTGAATACCGTATGCCCGGTGTGCGGCGGGCCCGCCAAACGGGAGACGGACACTATGGACACCTTTGTGTGTTCTTCCTGGTATTATTTGCGGTATCCGGACAATAAAAACGATGAGGAAGCCTTTTCCCGCAAGGTGATGGACAAGCTGCTGCCGGTGGACAAATACATCGGCGGGGCGGAGCACGCCTGCATGCATCTGCTGTACGCGCGGTTCTTCACCAAGGCCTTCCGCGACATGGGAACCCTTGGATTCGACGAACCGTTTTCCTCCCTGGTCCACCAGGGCATCATTTTAGGCCCCGACGGGGAGAAAATGAGCAAATCCCGCGGGAACGTGATCTCCCCGGACAGCTATATATCCAAATACGGGTCGGACACCCTGCGGATGTACCTTGGGTTCGGGTTTAATTACATTGAGGGCGGCCCCTGGAACGACAACGGCATCAAGTCCATCTTCAGGTTTTTGGAGCGCGTGGAGCGCCTGGTGCAAAGGGTGATGAGCCTTCCGGGCGGCAGCGGGAAACCCGACGCCGGCCTAAATTACCAGCTCAATTACGCCATCGGCCGCGTGGGCGGCGACATCCCCGCATTTTCCTTTAACACCGCCATCGCGCGGATCATGGAACTGGTGAACGCAATATACAAATATTTAGGCGGCGCTTGCGACGGCGCTTTTGCAAAAGAGGCTGCTCAAAAGCTTATATTGCTCCTGGCCCCTTTCGCGCCGCATTTCGCGGAGGAGATGTGGGAGACCCTGGGCAAAGACTATTCCGTTTTCAACCAGGCTTTTCCCATTGCCGACGAGGGCGCGCTGCAAAGAAGCACCGTTAACATGGCGCTGCAGCTGAACGGAAAAGTCAAAGCAAACTTTGACATCGCGGCGGACGCTTCCCGGGAGGAAGTTGAAAAATACGTTCTTCAGAATTTCCCGAAACTGCTTTTGGGACAAACGCCCAAAAAAATCATTGTGATACCCGGGCGGCTGGTCAACATCGTTTTGTAATACCTGCAAAATAATGTTTGAAAGGCGGACAAACGAGATGAAAAAATTCCTGATTCTTATCATTGTGATTGCAGCCTGCGCCGCTTTATATTTCATCAGCAGCCTGGCCTTCCCGGTATGGGGCGAACGGGTGGTCGTGCCCGTTATGATCCTCTGCCTGGCCGTCGGCGCCGTCTGCGCGGTCTGGCTGGCCATTCTGCTTATAAGGCAGGGACTGCGGAACAAAAAGAAAAAGTAGCGCCTATTTCGCGCGCGCGCACCGGGCGTGCCTGCCGCCGGGATTTCGGATTGTAAGCGCAGTGTGCGTGGCCAAAGGCAGCGCGACCTGCACGGCGATTGCTATAAACGGATAGATATTGACTATGAAGCGCATTGTGTCTTCGGTAGACCCCGAGATCAGAATGGCGCCAAGCGCCATCGCGGCGCCCGCCCCGACCACCACGAACCACCCGGACAGGCTCCGGGGGGTGTTTTTATTTAAATGCAGCGCGTCTTTCAGGCCCGTTACCACCACGGTGTATTCCACCATCAGCCGGAAAACCGTGGCGAAAAAATACCCTGCGAACACCAAAACCTCCAGCCGGTTGATGATGCTGCCCAGGTTGACCAGCCGCATTGCGCGCAGAAACCCGGAATACTGCAGGGACAGCGTATCTCCCAGCACCAGCGCGTTTAAAAAGCAGAACAGCACAACGATTCCTACTCCGACGGAGACGCTGACCAGGCTTTTTTTGATGAGCTTTTCTTTTTTATTCACATAGGGCAGCAGGCAGAACACGCACATCAGGTCCCCGAACTGGATGAAGGCGAATAAAAGCGCCATGCCTGCAAAATTTTTGGGATCGGCGTAAAAAATCGGAAGGATATTCTCCGGATTTGCGTAGGGGAGCTCGAATAAAAATGTCACGGCCACCGTACCCAGCAGGATGTAGGAAAAAATCACTCCCAGCCTCCCGATAACGGTTACCCCGCTCTGCGCCGCCCAGCCGATTAAAAAAACGATGGGCAGTATGAAAAACGCAAGCCTGAGCTGCCGCAGGATGACGCTGACCGTGAAAATGCCGTAATAATTCAAGAGGATGACCGAGCTTAAAAGGAAAAACAGGCAGTAGACCACCGTGACCGCGTTGCCGGCCGGCCCGAACGCCGCTTTGTTGACCTCGTTGATAGAAGCATAGTTTTGGCGGCGGAAAAGCGTCAAAAAAAGCAGGTTGATGCCCAGGCCGGCAGGGAAACTAACAAGCAGCGCCAGCCAGGCCGCCGTGCCGACCGCTTTTTCCTGCACGCTCACCAGAAAGATGCTCCCAACGCAGGAAAGGATGATGAGCATCATGAACTGGTAGCCGTAAATTTTGTTTTTCAATACTCGATCCCCTTAAACATCAGTTTTCCATCCACCGTCACATTAAACGTTGCGCCCGCGAGGCCTCCCGGCATATCGCAAGCGTATTTTTTGAAATAATCGTCCGAAAACCCCATAAAATCCGCGTTTAGATCCTTTGATTTTTGAATGGCGGATTCGATCATCATTTTAATCCGATCGTCCACCCTGCCTGCGACCTCGTCGTTGTTTTCGTCCGTCTCTCCGTTCACGTCCTGCACCGAATAGGATGCTTTAACCCGGATGTCAAACACCTTGTCTTTGGAGCATCCTACGCTGCAGGAAGTTTCGAGCAGCTCTGCCCCCGCCACCGCGCCCGTGAGCGGGACGCTGATGCCGCCGCTTTTATAATCGCCGAGGACAATCATGGCGCCGATGGTTTCATCCCCGGAAAGCGGCGATAAAAACACGTAATCCCGCAGCACGCACATCCCCAGAAAATCAAAGTTCCCGTTTGCCGTTTGTCCGTAGGGCACATACGCCGCGCGCGAACGGGCGTTCATTTTTGAAAAAAGCTCGTGTACGTTCACATCGGTGATATAGCCGTTCTGACCCGTCATGGTCAAAACTTCGCTTACGCTGACCGCGCCGACATTTCCCATGAAGTTCGCGCTGTTCAGAGCGGCGGCCGCGTTGTCCTTTGCGATCACCACAAATTCGCTTCCGCGCTTTTCGTATCCGTTGTAAAACGCTTCTATGATGGGTTTTAAATTTACGTCTCTGGCGGCGATTATGATGTTGTTGTGCCCCCAGAACGGACGGCGCTCCACTTTGAGCATCAGCCGGCTTTGCGCTTCGTAAAAGGATGGGGCCTCGGAATTCACCACCATGTATTCCTTAGCGCCGCCCGAAGACGCGCCCGTGCCGACCGAGCTTCCGCCGCCGCTTCCGCTTACGCGAAGGATGCAGGCCGTCATGTTGATGTCGCCGGGATTCACCGGTTTATCAAAGGCCGCGCCCACTACAATCCCAAGCGTGTCGATCTCTTCGCCCATGGAACAAGACGCGCATATGAACAGGGCGGCCAGCAGGCAGCAAAGAAGTTTTTTCATCTCTTTTTCTTTCGTTTTTTATTTTTAAATTGTTTTTGACAAAAAAAGAAGCCTCGGGCATCTTTTTATTGCGTCGCATCAAGCCTATTTTCCCAAAAAAAAGCGTAATATATACCTGCGAAATGTAAATAATAAAATCGAAATAAATAAAGGAGGTCTTTCTTATGAACAGCCAGAAAATCAACTGCTCGGTGGACACGTGCGTCCATCATGACAAGGGAGACAAATGCCGGCTGTCCGGCATCGTGGTCACGCCCAGTACGGGAACGGGACGGGATGTACAGAAATCCGAGGACAGCATGTGCTGCAGCTTTACACCGCAATCCTGATATGACGGTAAAATGCAGCGCGCAGGGCTGCCTGCACAATCACAACGGAAAATGCACGTCCGGGATGATACAGGTGAGCGGCAGTAAATCGCGGGGCCGCCCCGACCATTATTGTTCCACCCATACCTGGGACGAGGGGACGTATCTGCTGACCGCGGTGGAGCGGATGTCCCACCCCGTGCGTGCGCGGGGCATATTCGACAACGAGGTCGCGGACGAGATGGACCTGATACACATGCGGCGGCCGGGAAGCCCGGCCGTATTGTGCGGCGTGACCCAGTGCGCGCACAACAAGGACAAAAGCTGCCTTGCCGGGGACATCGCCATCGGCCGGAGCCTGAAAAACGCGCGGTTCCCGTGCAGGACGTTCCGTGCGAAATGACGAATGAAAAAAGCCGCCCTAAAGGACGGCTTATTTTTTCAAACTTTCTTTTGAGGAAAGAAAAGTGCGGATAAATTATAATTTTTTCATATAACCGGCGTACTGCGCGAACGCGATGCCGGGCTCTTCCAGGCTTAAGTTCCAGCGTTTGACCCATTCCAGGCAGAAGCTGCCGCCATAGCCGATTTTCTCAAGCTCCAGGACGCATTCTCGGATAGGGACGTCCCCATAGCCCATCATGGTGTACCCGACCTTCCCGTCTGCCATCTTTGAATCTTTCACATGCACGTGTTTGATACGGCCGCCCAGCACTTTCACAGTCTGCGCGGGCGATTCCCCGAAGAACCGGTAGGGATGGTGGATGTCCCATATCACGCCCACGTTGTCCCCGGCTTTTTGCACCAGGGTGAGCGCGCGCTTTGAATCCGCAAAATACCCGTTGGTCTCGATCAACACTTCCACATTGCGGCAGGCTGCGTAGTCCGCCACTTTTTTAAGGTTCCCGAGCACCACCTCCCCGTCTACCGGCTGGGCGATCTGCGGACCGAAATCCGCCAGAACGCGGATGTATTTCACGCCCATGTCCTGCGCCGTGTCCACATACGCGATGGCCTGGTAGATGGTATCCTGGGTATAGTCCGGTACGTTCATATAGCACGCCGAGGTCAGGCATATGATCTCAAGGCCTTTGCCCGCAAGCAGTTTTTTCGTTTCCGGCGCGTTTTCAGGTGAAAACTGCGGGATCCTGGGGACATCCATCACATTGCGTACGCCGCGAATCTCGATCCCGTCGTACCCAAAATCCTTTGCGGTTGAAACAATCTCCGAAAAGCTCCATTCCGGGCAGCCCAAAGTTGAAAAACTAAGCTTCATGGTATATCCCCCTTTATCATTCTGTTCGATAGTAAGTCTGGCGTTTTTTTTCAGTTTGAAAATGTTTTTTCAAACTCCGAAAGGGCGGCGTCGAACGCCTGCATGCAAGCTTCCACCGGGCCGCCTTCTTTAAGGTCCACCTGCGCGATCAGAAGTTCTCTGAGCGGATAGTCGCTGCCGCCGGTGGTGAGAAATTCCCTGTAGGCGGTTGCGTCCCCCGTTCTCATGATATTCTGCGCAATCTGCACGGCCGCCGAAAATCCGGTGGCGTATTTGTACACGTAAAACGCGTTGTAGAAATGCGGGATGCGCGACCATTCGTAAGGGATGATGTCGTCCCCCGTCATGCCGGGGCCGTAATAGGTTTGATTCAGTTCCCCGAAGGCCCGGCACAGGCTTTCGGGCGTGAGCGGCTTGCCGCCCGCCGACATCTCGTACGTGATTTTTTCGAATTCCGCAAACATGGTCTGGCGGATTACGGTGGTGCGGAACTGGTCCAGGTAATGGTTTAAGATATATTTTCTTAAATCCCCGGGGGAATTTTGGAGCAGGTGGTGCGTTAAAAGGATCTCATTCACCGTGGAGGCGACTTCGGCCACAAAGATGGTGTAGCCGCTGGTGGCATAGGGCTGCGTTTGGCTGGAATAATAGGAGTGCATGGCGTGCCCGAGTTCATGCGCGATGGTGAACACGCTGTCGAGATCCCCCCGGTGGTTTAAAAGCACATAGGGATGCACGCCGTATACGCCCCAGGAATACGCGCCGCTGGTCTTGCCCTTGCTTTCATAAACGTCTATCCAGCCCTTTGAAAAGGCCTTGCTTAAAAGCGCCGCGTAATCTTCTCCCAGGGGCGCAAGGCCGTCCAAAACAATTCCCCGCGCCTGCTCGTAGCTGTATTCGTTTTTAAGCGCGGGCACCAGGGGGGCGTAGATATCGTACATGCGGATCTCAGGGATGCCCAGCAGCCTTTTTTTGAGGTCCACATACTTATGGAGCACAAAAAGGTTTTTTTGAACGATCTTTATCAGGTTTTCATACAGCGAAACGGGCACGTCGTCCCCGAAAAGCGATTTTTGAAGGGCGCTTTCGTATCCCCGCGCCTCGGCGTAGAAGATGTCTTTTTTTACGCTGGTGGAATACGCCGCCGCTATGGTGTTGATGTTGTTCTTATAGGTCTGATAATAGGTCTCGTACGCTTTTTTGCGCACCTCCCTGTCCTCATCCTGCATGAAAACGATGTAGGACCCGTGGGTCAGGGGTTTGCCGTTCACGTCCCCGAATGTGAGGTCCGCATTGTTCAGCATGGTGAAGATGTCGTGCGCGCCGCTTGCGAAATCCGAAGCCATGGCCAAAAGCCGTTCTTCACCCCTGCCCAGCACATGCTTCTTCTGGCGCAGCAGGTCGCTGATCATAAAGCGGTAATCCGCAAGTCCTTCCGTTTTTTCCGCCCAGCTGCGCAGCGTATTTTCGTCCATAGCGAGCAGCGTGGGGTTCACGAACGCGAGCGCGGAGGAAAGCCGCACCGAAAGGCCCATTGCACGGTCGGTCATGGCCTGGTATTTGCCGTTCGCGTTGTCTTCGTCCCGCCGCATGCGGGCGTACACGAACAGCCGCTCCACCGATAAGGACATTTCGTCTATTTTTTTTAAGGATGCGGCCAGACCGGCGGCACTTTTGGTGAGGTCTGACTCAATCGTTTCGATTGCGCAGAATTCGTCTTCCAGTTTTTTAAATTCCGATTCCCACTCTTCGTCCGTGGGGAATATGTCTTCCAGTTTCCATTTATATTTCGGTTCTACCGTATTTCTGTCCATAATAAGCCAAAGCTCCTTAGTTTTTCTGCGCGTGCAGGGGCGCCGGTATGCGTCCGCCCCGCGCGATAAATTTAGCGGGCGAGAATTTGTTGTAGGGCATGATGGGCGCGCTGCCCAGCAGGCCGCCGAAATGCACTTCCTGCCCCACGTCCATACCGGGAACGGGGATGGCCCGCACCGCGGTGGTCTTTGAATTGACCACCCCGATGGCCGCCTCGTCCGCTATAATGGCCGAGAGAACCTCCTCCGGCGTGTCGCCCGGCAGGGCGATCATATCCAGCCCGACCGAACATACGCAGGTCATGGCCTCCAGTTTTTCAATGGTAAGCGCGCCGCTGCGGACCGCGTCCATCATGCCGGCGTCTTCGCTGACCGGTATGAATGCCCCCGAAAGCCCGCCCACATGGGAGGACGCCATGATGCCGCCTTTTTTCACCGCGTCGTTCAGCAGGGCGAGCGCCGCGGTCGTGCCGTGCGCGCCGCAGGACGCAAGGCCCATTTCTTCCAGTATATGCGCGACGCTGTCCCCCATCGCGGGGGTTGGCGCCAGGGAAAGGTCAACAATTCCAAAGGGCACGCCCAGCCGCCGGCTGGCTTCCCGTGCGACCAGTTCGCCCATCCGCGTGATCTGAAAAGCCGTGCGCTTGATGGTTTCGGCCACTTCATCGAACGGCCGGCCCTTTTTATCCTCCAGCGCCACCTTGATAACGCCGGGGCCCGATACGCCCACGTTGATCACGCAGTCGCCCTCGCCCGTGCCATGGAACGCGCCCGCCATAAAGGGATTGTCTTCCACCGCGTTTGCGAAAACAACCAGCTTGGCCGCGCCGATGCCGTTTTCCGTTCCCGCAGCCGCCCGTTTGATGATGCGGCCCATCTGCGTGACCGCGTCCATATTGATGCCCGCGCGGGTGGTGGCGACGTTCACGCTGCTGCAGACGATTCCGGTTATGCCCAGCGCTTCGGGAATGCTGTCTAAAAACGCCTGCTCGCCCGGCGTGATGCCTTTATGCACAAACGCCGAGTACCCGCCGATAAAGTCCACGCCAACTTCCCGTGCCGCCGTGTCCATTGCGCGGGCAATTTTTACACTGCTCCCGCAGGATTGTGTAATAAGGGAAACCGGCGTAACCGATATCCGCTTGTTCACGATGGGAATACCGAATTCCTTTTCGATATCTTTTCCCACCGAGACCAGGTTCCCGGCCTTGGCTAAAATCTTATCCCGCACCTTCCCGGCTGTCCTGTCCGCATCTTCGCTGATACAATCCAAAAGCGATATACCCATGGTGACGGTGCGGATATCAAGGTGCTGGGAAGTGATCATCTCGATCGTTTTAATGATATCTTTCTGATCCATCATACGAGTCACACCCTATGCATGGAATTAAAGATTTCTTCCCGCTGGAACCGGATGTCCATCTTCAGCTCTTCGGCGCATTCGTCTAATCTTTGCTTAACCCCGTCGAAGGAAAGCGTGGATTCGCCGATGTCTACCAGCATGGTCATGGCGAAGAATTTGTCCCGGAGCACCGTTTGGCTGATGTCCAGTATATTGATGTTCGCAGCGAACAGCACGCCCGATACGCGGGCGATAATCCCGGGCCGGTCCAGTCCGAAGACCGTTACGATCGCCCTCATTTTTTTCCTCCCCGTCCCGCTAGCAATGATTTGGCGCTGCGGTATGTATTATATGCAAATATATACAAAAATACGCCTGCCAGCGAATAGATCACGATCGCAAACAGGATGTAAATGATGTCGCTCGACAGGTTGTTTACAAAGGCTATAAAATTGTTGAAGCGCGAGCTGTCCGGATGTTTGATCAAAAACGGGTAAAAATACGGAAGCTGCGCCAAAAAGACGAAACCGACCACAATGCCGAGAGAAGCCAGAAGGTTGGCAAAGCTTGTTAAAAAGCTTTTGGAATACATGATCTTAAAAGAGGATCCCACCGAGCGCAAACCGCCTTTCTTGCCGTCGATCACGCCGAAGGGGACGTACACCGTGCCCAGCAGCAAAACGCAAAGGCCCGCGATCAGCATGACCAGAACGGGATTGAACCAAAATTCCACGATCACATGGGAGGACGCCATCAGGCCAGTCAGAATGATATAACACAATATGGCGAATACGCCGAACAGCGCGTAATAAATCGCGTATGCGGACAGCAGTTTTTTGTAGTTCCTGCCCGCCCATATAAAGTTTTCGATCAGAGGGCTGGATTCTCCCTCCATCCCATCGGAAATGATCTTCCCCGCTATCCCCATGGCGTAGGGCGCCGCAAAAACGCCGATGGCGCACATCATGACGATCATCTGCGCGATGGGGGCGATGAGGGAGGTGAGCATATAGACCACCATATACATGGCCAGCGCGTCGAACGCCTGTACGCTTTCGTTGATCTTCGCGACGTAAGCGGGCAGGAATATGAACAACGGTATTGCGAGAACGGAAATGAACAGCACAAAAATCAGAAATAATTTCCCGAAATTCCTTGCGTAAATATTGAATGTTTTTGAATAAATACCTGCAGCTTGATTGCTCGGCTGAGTTGTGGGCGCCATCTTTTTTATTCCTCCTTGTATAACAGCCACTTGGGCGCTATGTCCTTATATTCGTAATGATCCAGGGCTCGGATCACTCCATCCGGCGACGCGGCCACCCCAATGGCGGAAAGGCACGCCGACGGCATAAAATGCCCCGCGGCCATTTCCCGCAGCAGGTTAACCACCGGATCGAAAAAACCGTTCGTGTTCAGCAGAACGATGGCTTTTTTATGCAGCCCCAGGTTTTTTTGGGTGAGCACTTCAAAAAATTCTTCAAACGTGCCCGCCCCGCCCGGGAGTACGACAAATGCGTCCGAAATCGCTTCCATCATCTGTTTGCGCTCGTGCATGGTTTCGGTCAGTATAAGCTCGTCGCAATGCTCGTAAAGCACGCCGGGCACATCCATGAACGCGGGGGCGATCCCGCGGATCACGGCCCCGCCGTTTTCATGCGCCCCCAGGGCCACCTCGCCCATCAGTCCTGTTTTTCCGCCGCCGAACACCAGCCCGTAGCCGTTTTTCGCAAGCGCGCGGCCCAAATCAAATGCGTCTTTCAAAAACGCTTCGTCCAAACCTCTTGAACCCGCTCCGAAAACGCAGATGTTTTCCATATCCCTATTTCCCTCTCCCGGACGGGTGGACAAAGATACGGCTTTTATACCGGTCCAGCACATAAAGCAGCGGCAGCCCAAGGCCGTAAGCCGTTACCGCTTCGCCCAGGCCTACCCAGCCCACCGATGCGAAGTAGGGCAGTCCCGCCATGACATACAAAATCAGGCCCACCACAAAAGCGTTAATAATGACGGCGGGCAGCGGAACCAGCCATTTGATCTTTATTTTGGAAGCAATGGCGGCCGCAGCCAGCGTGGCCAGGCTGCCTGCTGCGATATCCATGATCCCGAAACTTGAGCCAACGGCGTTCGCGATGAGGCATCCTATAAAAAGTCCGGGCACCGCCGACATTGTAAAAAACGGAAGGATCATCAGCGCCTCCGCAACCCGAAACTGGATCTGTCCGAAGCTGATGGGGGCCAGAACGATGGTTAAAACGGCGTACAGGGCTGCTATGACCCCGACTTCCGATACCCATCTTGCCGCTCCAGCTTTTTCCATGACCGCTCCTTTTACCATTCATTTACAATTGCGCTATTATTATAGCACATTATTGTAATTGTATCCAAAATAATATATCATAAATCCGGAAGGAAATAAATAAATATGTTTGATTTTCACATTCATTCAACCGTTTCTTTTGACGGGAACGACTCCATCGAAAGCATCGCGGGCGAGGCGGCGGCAGCCGGCCTTCGTGAAATCTGTTTTTGCGAGCACATCGAGCCCGCGCACACTTACGGCATCGACTGGAACGGCTACGTCGATTTTGACGAATACACCCGTCAAATCGATTTGGCAAGGAATAAATTTCCGCATCTTACCATCCGCCAGGGGATCGAAGTCGGCCTGGACGTAACTTCCACCGGAATGATCAAAGAGTACCTTTTGGATAAGCCGGTTGACTTTGTGATCGCCTCCCAGCATATGATCAATGGCGAAGACCCGTATTTTCCCTCTTATTTTGAGGGAAAGACCAAAGAGGAGGCCGAAGAGCTTTATCTGAAATACCTGCTTAAATGCATAGAGAATTTTGACTATTACAGCGTGGCCGGGCATATTGGCTACGTCAACCAGTACTCCCCCCATAACGCCCCCCTCTCCTACCCCGATTACAAAGATCTGATCGACCGTATCCTTAAAACCGTGATCGGCGCAGGAAAAGGGATCGAGGTGAATGCGTCCGGGTATTACAAGTACAACGAACCCCTGCCTACGCCGGACATTATACGCCGTTTCCTTAAGCTGGGCGGCGAGATCATCACCGTTGGGTCGGACGCGCATTTCAAAAGCGTGGTGGGCGCGAAGTACAGTGAAACGATCAGCCTGCTGAAATCACTGGGCGCAAAAACCGTCTGCACTTTTGAAAAGATGAAACCGGTTTTCCATAAGATATAGGTTTTTCCGCTTATTTTCAAAAGAAAGGGTATAAAAAGGTACAAAAAAGCCGCCTTGATAAGGCGGCTTTTATTTCAAACGTTAAAAAACAATGTGGAATACATACTGGTCCAGCAGCAAAAACGCGCCCAGCGCCGCGACATAGACCGCAAACCCGTAGAGCTTTGTTTTTTTAATGATGGCAAGCATAAAGCGGACCGCGAAAAAGCCCGCGACCGCGGCCGCGATGGTGCCCACGGCAATAGCGGCGACCGATACGTCGCCCAGACCAACGTCCATGGCCGTTTTGCCCGATGAAACCACCGACCCCAGTATGATGGGGATGGACATCAAAAAGGAAAACTTGGCCACACGGGTGCGGTCCACACCGAAAAACAGCCCGCCCGCGATGGTCGCGCCCGCCCGGGACACGCCCGGAAATATGGCAAGGGCCTGCATCAGACCCATGGAAAGCGCGCTTTTGGTGCTGATCTGTTTTTTGGCATGGATCCTTTTTGCGATGAGTTCGGAAACCGTAAGGATGACTGCGGTGCCCAAAAAGCATATGCCCAGCAGGCTTCCGCTCTGGAAGATTGATTCGAAATAACCGCTCCACAGATACCCCACCACCGCGGCCGGGATGGTCGCAAGGATCAGCATGCCCAGATGGTTCTGGATGGGATGGCGGATGATCGCAACGATCTCGGACAGCAGGACGACCACCACCGCCACCAGCGTGCCGAAATGCAGCATTGTGTCAAAAAAGATGGGTACGCCGGTGAGGCCCATGACTTTCTGCAGCAAAACAAGATGGCCCGAACTGGATACCGGCAGAAATTCCGTGAGTCCCTGTACCACTCCCAGAATGATCGCCTCGAATATGCCCATAATTTTATCTCCTTTTAACGGTGCGCCCGCAATGGTTCTATGGTTTTTGTACCTGAATTATATCATTGTTTCGGGCGTTTGCAAACCCCGCCTTGATTAAAGAAACGCTACGCTATATAATTGTATGCGAGCAAGCAACCAATAACCCGAAAGGAACAAGTATTTATATGAAACTAGGCGTTATCGGCCTTCCCAATGTGGGAAAAAGCACCCTGTTCAACGCGCTGACCCAGGCCGGCGCACAGTGCGCCAACTACCCGTTCTGCACCATCGAACCCAACTTCGGCGTCGCGTCCGTTCCCGACAGCCGGCTTGATTTTCTTGCGGAAATATACCACCCCGAAAAGTTCACCCCCGCCACCGTCGAGTTTGTAGACATTGCCGGGCTGGTGCGTGGCGCAAGCAAGGGCGAGGGCCTCGGCAACAAGTTTTTATCCCACGTGCGGGAAGTAGACGCACTGCTGCATGTGGTGCGCTGTTTTGAAAACGACAACATCACCCACGTGGAAGGCGCCATGGACCCGGTGCGCGATGCGGAGACCATCAACTATGAACTGATATTCGCGGATATGGAGACAGTGGAGAAAAGGATGACCCGCGCGCAGAAAATGAAGAAGACCGGGGAGGCGCGCTACGTAACGGAAGCGCAGACGCTGGAGCATGTGCTCGCCCAGCTGGAAAAGGGCGTTTTCGTCCGCGGGATGGACCTTACTAGCGCGCAGCGGGAAATCACGGACGGCCTTTTTCTGCTCACCGGCAAACCCGTGATCTACGCCGCCAACATCGCGGAAGAGGACGTGGGCAAAGAAGACATTCCGGCCGTCCGGACCCTGCTTGCGCACGCCGGGCAGCAGGGCGCGGAGGTACTGACCATATCCGCCAAGGTGGAAGAGGAACTGTGCGCGCTTAACGAAGAGGAAAAACAGCTGTTTATTGAAGAGCTGGGGATCGGCGAATCCGGGCTTTCCCGACTGATCAAAAAATCCTATTCCCTCCTCGGACTGATCAGCTACCTCACTGCCGGACCCAAGGAAGTGCGCGCCTGGACAATCAAAGCCGGCACCAAGGCCCCCCAGGCCGCGGGCAAGATCCACACCGACTTTGAACGCGGGTTCATCCGCGCAGAGATCATCGCCTTTGATATCTTAAAAGAAATCGGCGGGGATATGAACATTGCCAAGGAAAAAGGCCTCGTCCGCCAGGAAGGCAAGGACTACGTGATACGCGACGGCGACGTTGTGCTGTTCAGGTTTAATGTTTGAGTTTTTTTCTTCGTGTCTTTTCTTTCAGGAAAAATAAAACCATGCACTGTTTTTATTAAAGAACATTACGCAAACAGGCTTGCCTTTCTGGCAAGCCTGTTTTGATTGATTTTCTCTTCGGTTCCCTTTCGCTACACCCCGGTTTTTCCAAATGAAAGGGTAAAAAAACTTTATCAGGCGGAATTTCGCTCCGCGCGGGTCTCGGACTCATCTTGCGGCACCAGGGTTCCGGCTTCTCCGTCCGGTCCGTCCGCTGCTTTCTCCTGACGGAAAAATGAGCTGGCAAACAGGAAAACGCCGTACAGGAGGGCGGCGGCGCCAATGAGTTCGGTCTGCAGGCCGGCTTTGATGAATGCCATGTCCAGCACCAGCCCGGCCGCCGCTATGAGCAGCAGGACGCCGATGAAGATGTACGCGCTTATGCCTGCGAAACCCTTCTTTCTGACCAGCGCGCCCTGCCGGATGCGCACCGCCGCGAGAACGGCGAGCAATCCCGCCACCAGCAGGTAGAAAAATTCAATATAGATAAGCGCGTTCAAAATGATGACCACGCCGAACAGTGCTTCCAGTATGCACGAGACGATTTCAAGCGCGTCGCTGCCCGAAAAAAACGGGCCGCTGGCCGGCAGGGATACGAGCGCCAGCCGCGTAAGCGCGGCGATGGCCAGGATCCCGCCCGGTATCACGCCAAAATTCTGGAATTTAACCATTGCCGTAAGAAGAAAATACAGCCCGAAGCAAAAAAACAAAGCTCCGGTAATCCACCCCAGGGTAAAATTGGCTTTTTTAAGTCCCTTCATATTCGATTCCTCCGCGTACAAATTTTCCGCCTACCATCAAGATTATTCCGGCTGCTTTTTATTATTCCACCGGCGCTTCCGTATTATTACCCGCATCCGTCTGGCCGGCATCATCCGTCTGTTCCACATATCCGTCCGGCTTCATAAGCTCGCGCGCGATGGTGAATTTTGCGTCGCCTTCATCCTTCTCCGTATCCAGCATCACCAGCACCAGCTTCTGGTTGCCGTCGTCCAGCCCCAGCAAAATGATCCAGTTCATTTCGCGTATGCTGCCGTCGCCCTGCGCCACCTGGGCCGTTCCGGTCTTGCCCACCATGTTCACGCCGGGCAGACGGGCGGGATACGCCGTACCCGAATCGACCACCATGTGCATCGCCTGCATCAGCGTGTCGATGGTACCCTGCTGCATGGTGTCCGTTTTGAACACCGTGCGTTCGTTGTGCCACACCTCGCTGTACTCGCTTCCCTGCTCCTGGTATATACTCCCGACAACCGTAGGGTTAAGCATGTCCCCGTCGTTCATCAGGGCGGTGTACATGCTGGCCAGCTGGAGCGGGCTCACCAAAAGCTCCGCCATGCCGTACCCCATGTCGGCCAGTATTTTGATATTCATTTCGGTGCCGCCGTTCAATAAGTTGGATTTGGCGAGGGGCAGTTCAAAGGACGGCGCTTCTCCCATACCGATCTTTTGCATATAAGCCACAAAGGGGTCGATCCCCACCTGCAAAGCCGCCCAGGCGTAGAAGATGTTGTCCGAGGACTTCATGGCGTTCATCATATTGAACTCGCCCAGGGTTGGTTCTACCCGCTTGACGGAGGGGTAGAACCAGTCCGGCAGGTCGGGCGTCCATTCATTGTTTATGATATTCAGGTTGGGGACGGTCTCGGGCGTGATCTTTCCGTTCTCCAAAGCGGGGACGATGGAAAAAGGCTTGAAGGAGGACCCGGGGGGATACGCGCCCTGCGTCGCGCGGGAAAACAGCGGCGTCAGGGCTTCCTTTGAATTCAAATACTCCCATAGGGCGCTGTTCATTGGAAAGGCGAAGGCGTTCGGGTCGAAGGAGGGATAGGAAACCAGCGCCTTTACATCTCCCGTCTTATAATCCATCACGATGGCCACGCCGCTCTGGTCTTCCTTCATGTTGGTGGCGAGCAGCGTGTAGGCTTTGTTCTGTATTTTGGAATCAAGGGTCAGCACCATGTCTTCCCCGTCATGTCCCGGCTGTTCGTACAATACCTTCTTTTCGTTCCCCAGCGAATCCAGTACATACAGCTTGAACCCGTTCCGGGGCCGAAGGATATCCTCGTATGCCACTTCCAGCCCCGTCTTGCCTATTTTGGAATCCTCGGTGACGCCTTCGTCCGCCATTGCGGCGGCTTCTTCCTCGCTGGGCGACCCCATGTAACCGACCACGTGCGCGCAATTGTCCTCCATGGGATAATACCGGATGGGCGTTAAGGAATTTTCATCGATCGCGACGCCGGGCACCGCGGTCAGCGCGTCCCGCTGCTCCTGGGTGAGGGTGTATTTGGGAAGCGCGTCCGCCACCACCAGGTCAAACCCGTTTTGAACGGCATTGTCGTATTTTTTCACCACATCGGCCGCGTCCACGCCCAGCACGCTTGCTATCGTCTGCGCCACCAAGCCGATGTCCGTAATTTTTGCGATCTCAAGGTACACGGACTGTGCGTAGTCGTTTTTGGCCAGCAGTTCCTTATTTTTATCGAATATTTCCCCGCGCTGCCCGTATTCGGTCGTGAGCCGCACGGTATCTCCGCTCTCCAGATACGGCAATATCAAAGAAGGCGTATACATCACGCCGTAGCCGTTTTTGGAGGGTATGATATCCGCCTCATAGTCGTAGGAAAGGTCGCCCATGAGGGCGCTTTCAAGTTTCAAAGTGTATTTTAAAGTGAAGCTCTCACCGTTTTCTTTGATCTCACGATCCGAAAGCTCGATTTTTTTCACCTGCAATGCGCCCAAAATGTTGGTGTACCGCTGCGCGAACTCGTCTTCCGTACCGAGATCCGGGCTGTTTTCATATAAATACCCATACGCCGCTTTGTAGTCGCCGCTTGCGATGGCCTGCGCGAAACCGTAGCCCGTCGTCGCCGCGCCGCCGCCGAAGGGGAGCGCGTTGCAGGAAAGGACCGCCGCAGCCAGCGCAGCCACAATTGCGAGTGAAATCATCTTCTTCATCATGCGCATATTATACATCTTTCGATATTTTTTTGCAAAAGTTTTACCGCCCCGCCGGGCGCCCGCCCATGTAATTTGTTACAATTATGTTACAAGCATTTGACTTCTCGGCTTTTTTGTTATATGATACATTTACTAAAATAGGAGGTTGTTATTGTGATGCAAAAAAGACCAGGGAGCTCTAAAGAGCGTTCAGGCAAGGGCAAGCATTCCCATTCCTACGGAAACGGAATACTCTACACTGCCAAAAAACGGTCTGCCACGTATAACGACATTATCCCTGTATCCGAACAAAAAAAGAAGTCTTTCTTGAACGATTTGGTTGAAGGTTTTTTATCCAGAATAGCAGGCAAATACGCGGCAAAGCATAAGGAACTGCCGGCGAAACTGCATTTCGGCAGGCATGAGCAGCCGGCCAAAGAGGCGGCGGCAAAGGCGCCGGGCGGTTCCTTTTTTAAGGACAAGGGGGTTTTGCTGACCAGCCTTGTGTGCATCGCGGTAGCGGTGACTTCCATGGTTGCGGTCCCCATCGCTTTTGCGAAAAACGAGGTTTCCGTAAACCTGTTGGATTCGGGAAGGACGTTCACGGCCCAGACCTCTGCCCAAACAGTGGGCGAATTCCTTGAGAAAAACAATATTGAGCTTGGAAGCCAGGATCTTTTGGACACTTCTGCCGATCTGCCCATCGAAGACGGCATGGATATCATCATCCGCCGCGCCATGCCCCTTAAGGTGAACGCGGGCACGGATACAAAAGACATCAGCATGATTGCCGGTACGGTGAGCGAAGCCCTCCATCTAGCGGGCGTGAACTTGGGTCCCGACGACGAAGTATACCCCTCTGCCGACTCTTACGTGCGGCCCGGGATGTCGATTGATTTTATAGACGTCCAGGTAAAATTCGATATCACCACCAAGACCATCGGCTATAAGGAAGTGACACGCGAAGACGACGATATGCTGAAAGGGGACGCCGAGATCGTCCAGTACGGCGAGGAAGGCGAGATGGAGACCAAGACCAAGCAGGTCTACAAAAACGGCGTGCTGTACTCCCAGGAAGTGGTCTTAGAAACCGTGACTAAAGAACCCGTGAACGAGGTCAAGGCGGTCGGCACCAAGGTGATCCGCACCGGCCCGAGCGTGACGACCGTTGCGGAGCTCGGGAGCGGCGGCCCCACCGCCGACCAGATCCGCGAAGTGCGCAACATGCAGGCCACGGCCTATTGGGGCGATACCATGACGTCTACGGGAAATTATCCGAGAGTTGCTTCGGGCAACAACTACGGCACGGTCGCGGCCGACCCGAACGTTCTGCCCTATGGCACCATGCTGTATATCCCCGGCTACGGCTACGGGCGCGTGGAAGACACCGGCGGGTTCATACACTGGCCGGGAGGTTCGAATGTGATCGACTTGTTTATGTCAAACGCGGACGTCGGCTACGCCTGGGGCAGGCGCAACGTGACCGTATATGTTTTGAAATAGGGGCCGCGCGTGATTACGGTTTCCGGCAAAACGACCGCTCGGCTCCTTGCCAAATACGGTCTTGCCCCCTTAAAGAAGTTCGGCCAGAATTTTCTGATCGACCCGAACATTACGGGCAAGATCGCGGACACCATGAACCTGACGAAAGAAGACTCGGTATTTGAAGTGGGCCCGGGCCTGGGCGCCCTGACGCTCGCCCTTGCCAGCCGCGCAAAAAAGGTCGTCTGCGTGGAGATCGACCGGGGGTTTATAGCCGCGCTGAAAGAAATACTGGCGGACACGCCCAACGTGACCGTTATAAAGGGGGATATCTTAAAGACGGATATCGGGGCAATCGCAAAAGAACATTTTAACGGCAGCTTTTCCGCATGCGGGAATCTGCCGTATTATATTACCGCCGGGAGCATTTTAAAGCTGATTGAAAGCGGCGCGAAGGATGTGACCGTGATGGTGCAGAAAGAGGTGGCCGACCGTCTGTCCGCTCCGCCGGGCAATAAAAACTACGGTGTTCTGACCGCTTCGATACGTTACTACGCGCAACCCAAAACGCTGTTCTCCGTCAGCAAAAACTGCTTTTATCCTTCCCCCGACGTAGAATCCGCCATCGTGCGCATGGACCTTGCGGGGCCGCATTTCCCGGTGCCCCGCGAACTGTATTTGAAAACCGTGCGCGCCGCATTTGCCGCGCGCAGAAAGACCGTCTACAACAACTTTGCCGCCATGCTCGGCAGGAAATCCGCGCTGGGCGACCCGGCGGGAGAAGCGCTCATCGCCTGCGGGATTGACCCTTGTGCCCGGGCGGAAAACCTTTCGCCCGAGGACTTCCTTTGTTTGACCGAATTTTTTTCACACAAAAACCAATAATTGTGTTTTAAACGCTTTATTTTGATTACAATAAATAATAAACGCATTCTTGTTCTGCTTTTTTTCTTTGAGCGGAATATTTTTTAAAAAAAACCAAAAATAAATAAAGGGATAGAGGGTTACCGTATAGAATTGTGTAAAATGGGGTAAATTGCAACTAATTTATCATTAGTTGTTAAAATATTTACAATCAAAGGAGGCTTTTTACAATGTCAACAAAACAGTATTACAAATGGAGCGAAATAAAAAGGGGTCCCTTCTTTTCAACCATGCGCGCCATCATCGAGACGCCATTTTACGGAAACAACGTATTTCCGGTTGAGACCTTAAAAGAAGCGTACAAGCTGGCCTGCGACTGCCCGGGGACCATCGTGACCGACCTTCCGGTCTACAAACCCGAGGCTACCGGCCTGCCGGCCGACGCCAGGGTGCTGGTGTTCAACGACGGAAACGTGGCCGGACGCGCCGCCGCCAACCGCTGCATCCTCGGAAGCAACGATTTTTACGGAAATCCCGTCACCACCGCAAGGTTTGCGCCAATCCTCCGCGAGGCGGTTTATCAGACGCGCAATAAAAACCTTTACCACGCGCAGGCGTATATCGGCCTCGCGGAAGATTTCATGGTAAAGGCGCACCTGTGTATCCCCGAAGGGGAAGAAAACATCATGTATTCCTGGCTGTACAACTTTCAGTACCTGAATGAGACATATTTTAATATGTACCAGAACTCGGCGGTGCTGGAAAACGAGCCGGATATTTTTATATTCTCCGATCCGCAGTGGTCGCATCCCGACTTCCCGATGGGCCTCGCTTTCTTCGACCCGGAACACAACTGCGCCTGCCTGCTGGGCCTGCGGTATTTCGGCGAGCATAAGAAAGGCACACTCACCATGTCGTGGGGCATTGCGAACCGCAACGGCTTCGTTTCCTGCCACGGCGGACAGAAACGCTACAACTTAAAGGACGGCAGCAAGTTCGTTCTGGGTGTGTTCGGACTTTCCGGGTCGGGAAAATCCACCATCACCCATGCCGCGCACAGCGGCAAATACGACATTACCGTGCTGCACGACGACGCCTTTGTGATCTCCCGCACGGATGCGTCCTCGGTGGCGCTCGAGCCCGCGTATTTTGACAAGACGCAGGACTACCCCATGGACAGCGAAGACAACAAATATCTGGTCACCATACAGAACAACGGCGTGACCCTGGATGAGAACGGCGACAGAGTGCTGGTGACCGAGGACATCCGCAACGGCAACGGCCGCGCGATGAAGAGCAAACTATGGAGTCCCAACCGCGTGGATATCTTCCCCGAGCCGGCCAATGCGATCATCTGGCTGATGAAAGACCCCACTCTGCCTCCCGTAATGAAAATCAGCGATCCTGTTCTGTCCTCTACCATGGGCGCCACCCTGGCGACCAAACGGACGTCGGCCGAACGCCTGGCTCCCGGCGTGGACCCGGATGCACTGGTGGTGGAACCCTACGCCAACCCCTTCCGCACCTACCCGCTGGCCCAGGATTACGATGGTTTCCGCGCGCTGTTTGCGGACAGAGGCCTTGACTGCTATATCTTCAACACCGGGCACTTCATGGAAAAAAAGGTTCCCAAGGAAGTCACGCTTGAAAGCCTGGAATCCATTATTGAAGGCAAGGCAAATTTCGTGCCTTTCGGCCTTTCCGGTTTCTCCTACCTGCCGGTTGACGGATTTGACCCCGATTTCTCGGATGCGGCCTACAAGAAACAGCTGACAGCCCGCATGAAAGACCGTGTGGATTTCATCTCTTCCAGAAGCGAATTCGACCAGCTTCCGGACGAATCCCTCCAGGCAATGACCAAAGCCGTGGACGAAGCGGGAAAACTGTAAGCGAAAGCAAATAAAAAAGGCGGCGCTGCCGCCTTTTTTTTAATTTGTCCAAACCCGCAAAGCTCCGCCTTTCCTTATTTTTGAAAGGCGGAAATTTGCATGTTCCCCATCCTATTGTGTTATATTTATTCCCCCATTTGCATTAACATTTATTTAACAAATAAATTCCAAGCCGTTTTTTTACCAAAACGTCCCACTGATTCTCTGTTTATTCATAATTTCGACAAAATTATACATTCAATTATCCACATTATCCACAAAGGCATTCACAAATCTTATTGCAATAGGCATCGCTTCTTTAAGATATCCACAATTTTATCCACTACTCCACATTTATTCATTTTTCCGTAAATGAATGCCTTGTCTGTAAAATGTATATTTATGCACCTTGTTCAATGATCAGTTTGTCGGCGACCAGCGCGATGAATTCTCCGTTGGTCGGCTTCTCCAGTTTGCTGTAGATATTGTAGCCGAAAATATCGTTCATGTTTTCAATTTTGCCCCGCGTCCACGCGACTTCGATTGCATGACGGATGGCGCGCTCCACCTTGCTGGAACTTGTTTGGAAATGATCGGCAATGCCGGGATAAAGCTCTTTGGTGATGTAATTGATGGTATCCGGGGATTTGACGACCATTTTGATGGCCTCGCGCAGGAAATGATATCCCTTGATATGCGCCGGGATGCCGATGGCCAGGAAAATGGACGTAATCTTTTCATCCAGGCTGCGGCTGCGCACGGTTTCCGTCATCCTGGGGCTGTAGATCTGTCCGCGCATATCCAAAAGATCGAGTATTCGTTTATGAAGGATCTCCACCTCAACGGGCTTAACCATATAATACTTTGCGCCCAGCCCCAGCGCGCGGCGGACAATCCCCTCTTCCCCCAGCGCAGACAGTACGATCACGTTGGGAGTCGAAAGGCCGCTTTTTCCGAAATATTCGAGCAGGTAAAACCCGTCCGTGCCCGGCATCACCAGATCCAGTATGATTACATCCGGCACTTCGATCTTGATGAACTCGAGCGCCTCCGCGGCGTTTTTCGCGCAGCCCGTTATCCGCATGTTGTCCTGCTTATCCAGGTAATTTTTAATTAAATACCCAAGCGAATCACTGTCCTCCACGATCAGTACTTTGATTTCTTTCCCCATCTCTTTTATCATTGTTTCAAACCCTCCGTCATTATTCGACATACCTCCTAAGAAAAGCAAACCCCCCTTGTCGAAGGGGGTCGATTTATGTCCGTTATTAACATTACTAGGAGATAATTACATTTTAATTTTAGCATAGTTTCCATAAAAATCAATATGAAACTATAAAAAAACAAAAATATTTTTAAGTCCGGGGGTAATAAATCCTATATAAAATATATATTAATAGATATCGAGAAATATGGAGGGTTCCGCTATGAAGAAATTGAAAACAACGCTTCCAATAGAGTCCCTGCTCAAAAGCGCGAGGTCCCAGGCGCTGATCGAAGGCGAACTGCAAAAAAAAACTTCCCAGCCCGAAATCAGCCAGATACTGCTTGTAAACGGACGCAATATCATAACCGCTATGGATATTATTGACGACCAGGTCCTGCTGGAGGGCAAAACGTTCTTCAATGTCGTATATATGGATATGGTGGGCGACCACTATTCCTTCGAATCTTCGGCGGCATTCAAGCATAAGGTTGAACTGCCCGGCGCAAAAAGCGGCTACAAGGGGCAGGCTTTATGCGGCACCAAGGACATCAACTACCGGCTGCTGCCCTCCGGGATCGTTGCCGTGAAAGCCTATGCGGAGATCACCTGCAACGTATGGACGCAGACCGACAGGGAAATTCTGACCGAAATCGCTTCCGAACCCGGCACCTTTGTGCGGGAAGAGCCTTTGACCATGCCGGTGCAGGTGGCGTTCAAGAACACGCTGGTCACACTCAGGGACGAAATGCGCATCCCGCAGAGCATGCCCACCATCAACAAGATTTTGGACGCAAGCGGATATGCGGTGGTTAAGAACATCGCGGTGGAAAACATGAAGGTGGTTGCGGAAGGCGACATGCGAATATCCATTATTTATGAAAGCAAGGATAAAAACGCGCCCATTCAGCATATTACCTTAACCCTTCCGTTCGGCGAGATCATCGGAATCGACGAGGTTGAGGAGAACGACAAAGCTTCCATATTTACCGAGATCATGGATCTTGCGGCGGTTCCGTACGAGGGGAGCGACGACGTCTTTTCCATCGACGTTTCCTTTAAACTCACCACCTCTGTTTATTCGCACAAAAAAATCAACGTAATCAGCGACCTGTATTCCACCCGCAACCAGACCGAATGCGCCCGGGAAAAGATCCTCATGCGCGGTCTTCGCTCCCACAACTCCGTTAAAAGCATCCTGCGCGCCGGGATCGAACTCCCCAAAAACGCCCCGGACGTTTCCCGGGTTCTGTTTTCCAGGTCCAACCTCTGCATGACCCGGGCGGTATCCATGAACAGCTATGTGGAAGTGGAGGGTGTGCTGTACACCCAGATCTGCTATGCCGTCGCCAACGGTACTGTCCATACGGCGTCCGTCGAAACCCCTTTTAAAACCGAAATATCGATGGAAGGCGCGGGGAGCGGCATGGACGTGATGGCGCGCGGATTCGTGGAGTATTTTGAAGTGGAGGGTTCGGGCAGGGACCTGGACGCAAAATTTTCCCTGGAGATCGCACTGGCCTGCTTCACCGGCGGCAGCCGGGACGTGGTGCTGGACGCAAACGAACTGCCTGAGAAAATCGAGCGGGAAAAAGGGATCCTTGTCTATTTTGCGCAGCCGGGCGAAACCGCATGGGACATCTGCAAGAAATTCCACATCACCCCCGATACGCTTGAATCCTTAAACAAACATATGAACATACAGAACATAGGGCCGGGCAATAAATTGATAATTTTTGCATAAAATCCCCATTGGCTATATCTTTTTTAAAATATAAGTCGTATAATATGCTATGCGGCTTTTATTATTGTAAAGGAGCATTTGGACAAACGGTATCATGAACATAAGTCAAACAACGAAGAGGGTGAGTCCCGCGCAGATCATAGTAATAGGATTTGCCGGGGTGATCATACTGGGAGCAATATTATTAAATCTTCCGATCGCATCATCCTCCGGAAAAAGTATCGGCTTATTGGACGCTTTTTTCACATCGGCCTCGGGCGTTTGCGTGACGGGACTCAGCGTTATCGAAGTCGGAACGACTCTCTCCGTATTCGGGCAAGTGGTTTTGCTCATTTTGATCCAGATCGGCGGTCTGGGTTTCATGATCACCACTTCTTTTATTTATATGCTGATCGGCAAACGCATTACCTTAAAAGAGCGCATGGTGTTGCGGGAATCCTTAAATGAATTTAACCTGCAGGGGATCGTGCGCATGGCGCGTAACATCCTTCTTTTAACTTTGATCGTTGAAAGCGCGGGCATTTTGATCATGATGCTCCGCTTCGTGCCCGATTTCGGTGTGGCGCAGGGAATCTACTACAGCGTGTTTCACTCGGTCTCAGCATTTTGCAACGCGGGGTTCGACATTCTGGGCCTGGGCAGCAGCATGCAGACCTATGTGAGCGACCCGCTGATCAACTTCACCATGATCGGCCTTATTATCACGGGCGGCATCGGGTTTTTTGCGCTCCTGGAACTTTGCAGGGAACCCGCCTGCGCCAACAGGTACAAATTCTCCACTCATACGAAAATTGTGCTTATCACGACCGCGGCTTTGATTACCGCGGGATTCATCGTATTTTTTATCATTGAATATTCCAATCCGAAAACGCTGGGACCCCTTTCCGCGGGCAACAAGATGATGGCGGCCCTGTTCCAGTCGGTCACCACGCGTACTGCGGGATTCTCAACCATCAGTCAGGGGGATATGATGCCCGTATCCAAACTGATGTCCATCTTCCTGATGTTTATCGGCGCGTCTCCCTCAGGCACGGGCGGCGGTATCAAAACCACCACGTTTGCGGTGGTGATTTTGCTGGTGATCTCCATCGTCCGCGGGCATGACGACGTGACCGTGCTCAAGCGGCGGCTGAATAAACAGCTGGCCATGCGCGCGATCGCGATTACTTCTTTGGCATTTGCGTTCGTGGGCGCGCTGACCATCGCGCTCGCGCTGGTGGAAACGAGGTCGTTTGAGATCGGCGATCTGCTGTTCCAGCTGACCTCCGCGTTCGGCACGGTGGGCCTGTCCACCATAAATACCGGCGCGCTCTCCCCCGCCAGCCACATCGTTTTGATGGTGGCCATGTTTACGGGCCGCGTGGGACTCTTGACGCTCACTTATGCGATTGCGAAGAGGCTGGCCGGCAAGACGCAAAATAAAATGAAATATCCCGAAGACAAAATCATGATCGGGTAAAAGGAGAAGGTATTATGAAAAAGCAATTTATTGTAATAGGACTCGGGCGGTTCGGCAACAGCGTGGTCAAAACGCTGGTGGACGCGAACGCCGATGTGCTGGCGATTGATATAAACGAAGAAAAGGTGGACGATGTTTCCGAATTTGCGACGCACGCGGTGGCGGTGGACGCCACCGACGAAAACGCGCTCAAGGCGCTGGGCATAAGGAACTTTGACGTAGCCATCGTGAGCGTGGGAGATATACAGTCCAGCGTGCTGATCACCCTTATCTGCAAGGAACTGGGCGTGAACTACGTGCTGGTGAAAGCGAAGGACGAACTGCACGCAAAGGTTCTCTTCAAGATCGGCGCGGACAAGATCGTATTTCCCGAGCGGGACACCGGCATACGGGTGGCCAACAACCTGCTGGCCTCCAATATCATCGATTTTATAGAGATATTCAAAAATTACGGCATGCTGGAGATCACTGTTCCGCGCGCCTGGTTGAATAAGAGCCTGCTGGAACTCAACATACGCAAAAACTACAACGTAAGCATCATCGCGATCAAACACGGAAACGATATCAATGTAAATCCCGCAGCCGACGACAGGCTGATGGAGGGGGACGTGATCGTTGTGATCGGCAGCGAAGACGATATGCATAAGATAAAAAGAGCGGACTTATAACCACCTGAAAAAAGGAATAAGCATTTAAACCACTTAATAAGATGCGCACCTAACGTTTACGTTAATATAATAAACGAATGGTCTTCACGAATACTGCTATTCTTCCGAGCGCATTCAGACTTAAGAACCGTAAACCACGCACCCGATGGTGCTTATTCCTTTAAATGTAGTGTGCGCAATGCGCAAAAAAATATGATGGCATTTTTTTCATTTCTCTTGTCAAAATCTGCCCTGTATGATAAAATTATTTCTGCGCATTTTTAAGAAAGGCGCAGGAAAAATTGTCTGGAGAGCTGGCTGAGTGGTCTAAGGCGCACGACTGGAAATCGTGTGTACGTGTGAGCGTACCCAGGGTTCAAATCCCTGGCTCTCCGCCAAAATAAATACGGAGTACAGGAACTGTGCTCCGTATTTATTTTTATGAAAAAGACAGGGTTTTGAACCCGTGAGGAATGTGAAATGACCGCCGCCAGTGGCGGATGAAGGGAATGAAACATTCACTGAGCATGAGCTGAGCGG
>Ga0351882_1019_pt2 | contig 48803 bp, 34 predicted proteins | sample BONcelFGM3001F13_FD_206762 | JGI IMG/M metagenome (GOLD analysis project Ga0351882, IMG submission 206762) | Enriched cells from coal bed in the Powder River Basin, Montana, United States - BONCAT cells FGM rep3 HSBNCT.FGM.300.1.F13 ... | reverse complement strand
GAAATACAAGCCTGTTTACCTGCTATAGCTTCATTGCGTTTTTTTTACGAGGAATATCCTGAACTTCATGTTATTGCAGCAGGATCACTGTTAGAATTTGCTTTAGAAGAAATACCTTCTTTTGGTGTTGGCCGCATACGTTCATTGTATCTCTATCCCTTCTCGTTTAATGAGTTTTTGCAAGCGCAGGGGTTGGATAGGCTGCTTGAAGAAAAACGCAATGCAACCACTGAACAACCAATATTGGAAGCCCTTCACAAAAAATTGACAGATTACCTGCGCATTTTCTTGTTGGTTGGGGGTATGCCCGAGAGTGTAAAAACATGGATTGAAAAATCGGATTATTTAGCCTGCCGCCTCATTCAAAACGACATTTTAGAAACATATATTGATGATTTTGCAAAGTATAAAAAGCGAATAGTTCCAATGATTTTACAGCAAACACTTCGTTCGGTAGCTTTACAATCGGGTTGTAAGTTTGTTTATTCTCAAGTATCTGCTGAGATGGAATCAATTAAAATTAAAGAGGCTTTGGAATTGCTTTCGATGGCAGGAATTATTGTGCCTGTAACGCATACTTCAGCCAATGGTGTGCCCCTGGGTGCTGAGGTAAATACAAAGTTTCGCAAATATCTTTTTCTGGATACCGGATTATTGCAAAGGTTACTGAATCTTGATATGGACAATGTTCTTCTGTCAACAGATGTCAATTTAGTGAATAAAGGATCATTGGCAGAAGTTTTTACAGGTCTGGAACTGTTGAAATATGGGAGCTGCTATGAACGTCAGGAACTATATTATTGGCTTCGTCTTGAAAAAGGTGCTCAAGCTGAAATAGATTATGTATTATCAAAAAGTGATACAATCATTCCAATTGAAGTAAAGGCTGGAACAAAAGGGGCAATGCAAAGTCTTTATCGTTTTATGGATATAAAAAAATCGAAGTTTGGAGTACGCACTTCATTAGAAAATTTCGGGAGAATGGGTGATATTGAAATTTATCCTTTGTATGCTATTGAAAACTTTTCAGGAAACTCATAAGTGAATCTTTCGAAATAAATTCCCCGGTTCAAGTAGTACCCACTCTGTCTCCCCCTCAGTACTTTAGAAATTGGAATAGTTGAATCCTTGAACCGACCGCAGGGAGCTCAGCGAAGCTAATCCTTGAATCTTTGTCCCGATAGCTATCGGGAGGAAATTGGAAATTAGAAATTGCTTGTCCCGGGAGCGCGTAGCGATAACGAGAGAGGTCGGATGTCAGAGTTCAGAAGTCTCTTGTCTCGGGAGCGCGAAGCGATAACGAGAGAAATTAGAAATTAGAAATTTCCTTAATTCCCTCTACTCCATCTCCACCACCATCTGCACCGTAAGCCTGCTTTTTTGCTCCAGCAGCACAGCCCGCTTATTCACAATCTTATCAATCACCTTCTTGTTGTAATACCGGATGGTAACCAACTCAAGATTACGGTTGTACTTTACATTAAAATCACCGCTCAGGGCAGTAAAAAGGCGTTTGATTTTGTCGGGATGATCATCCACACAGATGGAGAAACTGATTGCTGAGTTTTGCATCATATTGATACTGATTCCCATATGGCTCAGCAGTCCGAAAATGGTATGAAGGCCATCCTCAGCAACAAACGAAAAATCTTTGGGAGAAATAGAAACCAGCACCTGCCCCGGTTTTGAAATAAACGAAGGGATCTGTGATTTGGCATCGGTACTCTGATGAATCAGGGTACCTTCGGCCCCGGGATCGGTAAATGACTTCACATATAGCGGAATATTCTTATTCTGCAGGGGTTGTATGGTTTTGGGATGAATAACAGAAGCTCCGAAGTAGGCCAGTTCAATCGCATCGCGGTAGGAAATACGATCGAGTTTCACTACATCCTTGAAGTAGCGGGGATCGGCATTAAAAACGCCGGGCACATCCTTCCAGATGATCATTTGTCCGGCATCCAGTGCAAATGCAAAAACTGCAGCGCTGTAATCAGAACCTTCGCGGCCGAGGGTTACAGGCTGTCCTGAAACACTGCTTCCGATAAAACCCTGGGTAATGGTGATAAGTGCTTCCTGTTCGGGATTGGAATCATCGAAAGCGGCCACAATGCGCGAAGTTGTTTCTTTCCAGCTCACGCGGGCATTTCTGTTGGCTTCGTTGGTAACAATAACTTTGCGGGCATCCAGCATCTGATTGGGAATACCTGATTGATTCAGATACTCGCTGACAATGGCCGTTGACAGCAATTCGCCACGCGAAACAATCAGATCATAGGCAGCATCATAATAGGAAGGAGGGGCAGACTGAAGCAGTTGCCGTATTTCATTCATGATCTGTTTGATCAGCAATTTACCCGAGTCGTTGAGTTCCTCGGCAATGCTGCGGTGAAACTGCTCAATACCACTAAGCAACTCAAGCACAGCAACATCCTGATTCACCCAGGCTTCGGTAACTTTTTCAAGCAGGTTGGTGGTTTTGCCCATTGCCGAAACAACAACGCAAATCTTCTCGTCCGGAAACATCGATAAAATTGTACCGACATTCTTCACTGAGGCTGCATCCTTTACAGAAGCTCCGCCAAATTTAAAAACTTTCATCCCTTCAGGTTTTAAATGCAAATTTAGTAAAATGTAAAGAATATAACACAAAAAGGATCAGGAGTTCGCTAAAGCAAGTGCCACGCCTGTTTTTTCATCTACTGACATTTCAGGTTTTTACCCATTTACCCCTGACAGGGTTTTCACTGCATGGCAAGAGGTTAGCGTGTATCTGTCTGGTTGCCCCTATTGATAGGATCGCAACCCTGTCAGGGGTCCACCAGCCTCAGAAAAAGTATTACGCCAAAAACAGCTTCAACTTGAAGATAAGATATCTTCCCTTACACCTTCACAATCAGCTTAAACCCGATACCATGCACATTGATCAGCTCAACGGTCTCATCATCCTTCAGGTACTTCCTGAGTTTGGCGATATATACATCCATACTCCGGGCATTAAAATAGCTATCGTCCTGCCATATTTTATTCAGGGCGTAGCTACGGTCGAGCACATCGTTCAGGTTTTCGCACAACAGACGAAGTAGTTCATTTTCTTTAGAAGTCAGTCGGATCTCCACGCCGCTGCGGGTAAGCGTTTGCCGGTTATAATCAAGGGTAAAACTACCGATGGTAAACACCTTGGTGCCTTTGGTATCGTGACCAGCTCTTCGCAGAATTGCACTTATACGCAGCAGTAGCTCCTCCATACTGAAGGGTTTGGTAAGATAATCATCGGCACCCGCCTGAAATCCTTTCAGTTTATCCTCTTCAAGAGACTTGGCAGTCAGAAACAGAATGGGGATACTCCGGTCAACCTGCCTGATTTCGCGGGTGAGTGTGAAGCCATCTTTCACGGGCATCATCACATCGACGATACAGAAGTCGAACTGTTCCTTCACAAAAAGGTCGTAAGCTTCCTGTCCGTTCACGCACAGGCGCGGTGCATAGCCTTTGGCTTCGAGGTACGACTTTAAAATGTTACCCAGATTGCGGTCATCTTCGGCCAGCAGTATCCGTATTTTGTCTGTTTCCATGGTGCAAATTTAAAATTTGAAATCCGGAGAAATTAAGTCAGGGTAAAGCATCTGAAGCAAAGTAACCTGGCTTTAATTAAACGTATTGATTAATAATTTGTTATTTCAATCTGATTTTCAATCCTGTGCTGTATTAAAGGGCAGCCATACCCTGAAAACGGAGCCTTTCCCGGGCTCACTTTCCACGCTCACTTCGCCATGATGTTTATCCACGATAAATTTAACATAACTGAGTCCAAGTCCAAAACCTTTAACATTATGCACATCGCCGGTAGGCACACGGTAAAGCTTATCGAAAATCTTTTTCTGATTCGCCTTGCTGATACCCGTGCCGTTATCGGCAATACTCACCTGAATTCCATTATTCACATTATCGGTTTCTACGATAATAAGTGGTCTTTTGGCAGTGTATTTATTGGCGTTATCGAGCAGGTTATTGATCACATTTGTGATGTGCATACGATCTGCAACCACCAGTGGATCGCTGGCATTGGGATTGAATGAGATGCTTCCGTCGCGGATTTCCACCTGAATAGAAATATTGCGGATAACATCGGCAATCACTTCATGCATATCCAGAGGCTCATTTCTGAGACTGAGCTGTCCCTTTTCGAGGATAGCGGTTTGAAGAATCTTTTCAGCAAGTACGCCAAGCCGTTTATTTTCCTGACTGATAATGTCGATATAAGAATGAAGCAGATCGGCGGTTTTCGGCACATCGGGATCATTAAGCACTTCGCAGGCCAGTGAAACAGTTGAAATGGGTGTTTTAAACTCGTGAGTCATATTATTGATGAAGTCATTCTTCATCTCTGACAGCTTTTTTTGCCTGATCATGGCAATAATTACAATAGCAAACGCAATAATAATCAGCAACATCAAAGCCCCTGAAATAATAAGCATACCGCTCATTTGTATCAGCAGATACCGGGTTTGCTGAGGGAAGATAATCAATAAAAAATCCTGAGGAACGTTTCCATCTCTGGTAAGCATCGGGAAAAACAGACCTTCGTTCAGCAGTTGTTCACGCAGAAGGGGGTCATTTTCTATCACCATAATATTACGTGACTTGCTCATCACCCCGAATTCATAATCGGCTTCGATGCCTTTGGCTATAAGTGCCTGTGAAATCAGGGTATCAAGCTGTCCGTAGGTATATCTGTTTTCAATGTTGGGTGTGAAAGGGGAATTGAAAATCTCATCGAGAACCTGATTCAGCAAATATGCTTTTTTGCGGTTCAGTTGCCTGGCTCTCTCGCTCAGCTTGTTCTTTCCGTTAAACTCTTCATGAGAACCCGGGAAGTCCATTACTGCGGAATCAGACTTTTTCACCATCTTCCACTGATTATCTTCAAACACTTCGTCCCATTGTTGCTGTCGCTGATAATTAAACCCTGAAGAACCATCGTTGCGGGGCATCTCTCCGGTTTCGCGATAAATCAGATAATCAAGTGAATCAATTGCCTTGAGCAGATTATTATATTCATGGTTCTTTTTTATCTGTTTTGAAATTTCAGCTTTTTCAAGACCACGCATTACATCGCTCATTGCATCGGCAACACTTCGATGGAAACCGGTTTCGCGCACTTCAACCGCGCTTCTTACCCAATACGCCTGAATACCAGTCAGCACAATCAGTGCCAGGCTGACCAATACGGTAATAAAGAGAATAAGTCTGCGGTTCATATCTGCAAAGGTAAGCGGGCTATTCGCATAAAACCATGATGGTTAACATCTTTTAACGTTTATTTGGTTTCGTTAACAAGTCACGCCCTCAATGTGATGTAATTTTGTCTCAGCATAAAAAACAGTACATATCTGTTAACTCATTGTGTTTTGTTTAATGTGTTGTGTGTGTGTGTGTTTAAATAAATGTTTCTTAATGTGTTGTGCCCAAAAAGTGCAGTTCCTCTCATAGAACTGCACTTTTTGATTTTACCCCAATCAGCATTCGACTCTCCCACTGCTATCGCTAGAAATTGGAAATTGCCCATCGACATGGTTCGACGATGGAAAATTAGAAATTGGAAATTGGAAGTTTTCTTAAGTTTTTATGCTTGTAACCCTAAAAACTTGAAATTAATCATTTTTTTTGTGGTTATACTCCTAAAAAGTTTACGCCCCGTTTAAACAGAGCAGCTTAGGAAATTTATCAACAAGCTACAAATAAAGACAATAGCCTTTAAGGAGGTTAGAAATTGGAAATTGGAAATTGGAAATTAGAAATTCTCCATATCTTTAAGCCCTTGAGAAGCGCAACAGAAAGCAAAGCAATATTCAGATGCAGCAGCAACAGGCTCAATTCACTGCTGACAACATCACAAACCAACCAACCAACCAATTATGAAAACACTTATACAGTTTATCAACGAAAAACAATCTGATTTCCCATATGCCACCGGCGAATTTACCCGACTGCTCAACGACATAGGCATCGCAGCCAAGCTGGTCAACAGGGAGATAAACAAAGCCGGACTGGCTGATATAAATGGTTACTTCGGATCAACCAACATTCAGGGCGAAGACCAGAAAAAACTTGATGTATTTGCCAATGAGTGCTTTTTGTCGGCCATGAGATATGGCGGCATGGTATGCGCGGTAGCATCGGAAGAAAACGACGAGTTATACACCTACGACAATGCATTTTCGGAGAAGGGTAAATATGTGGTGGCCATGGACCCGCTTGATGGTTCATCCAACATAGAGGTAAACGTACCTATAGGCACAATCTTCTCAATATACCGCCGTATAGGTGAATCGGGACCGGGAACCGTTGAAGATCTTTTGCAGCCCGGAAACAAGCAGATAGCTGCCGGATACATTATTTACGGATCATCAACCATGCTGGTTTACTCCACAGGATGCGGCGTCAACGGCTTCACCCTCGACCCGTCGGTAGGACTTTTTCTGCTCTCTCATCCTGAGATGACCATCCCTGAGGGTGGAAATATCTATTCGATAAACGAGGCCAACTACATCTACTTTCATGAAGGAGTAAAAAAATACCTGAAATATTGCCAGGAAGACGACAAAGTGACCAACCGACCCTACACCACGCGATACATTGGCTCGCTGGTAGCTGATTTTCACAGAAATCTTATCAGGGGAGGCATATACATCTATCCGGGAACAAGAGTAAACCCCAATGGCAAGCTCAGGTTATTATATGAATGCAATCCCATTGCATTTCTGGCTGAGCAGGCCGGAGGCAAAGCTTCTACAGGTTTTGATCGCATTCTCGATATCACACCCACTGACCTTCACCAGCGCGTACCCTTCTTTGTCGGCACCCGGCACATGGTAGAAAAAGCCGAAGAGCTGATGCGAATGTACTCGGAATAAGCTTCCCATTTCATACACTGCTGTTCCCGCGCGTCCCCTGACGCGTGGTTTAGCGCTGCCTTTTCCTATAAGCTCCCGCGCGTCCCCTGACGCGTGATTTAAGTTATAACAAGGGAATCAGAAATATACTTCCGTTTTAATTCGATAACTTCCCACCCCATCTACCATCAACTAAAACCACCATTACACCTTTGACTACAGAAATTTCAAAATGCTGACGTATCTTTGCACCCATCCAAAACCACAATACCCTTAAAACATGACAAACTTAAAAATCAACATCGACAAGCTGGAAGGATTTGTTACCAGGGAATCAGTATATGCTTTTGAGCAACAGTTGGCACTGCATCAGGGTGCATTGCTGAACAAAACCGGCAAGGGCAATGATTTTCTTGGCTGGATAGGCCTTCCCGATGAAACAGATGATAAAATGCTTGCTTCAATTGAGCAGGATGCCCGCGAAATAAGAGAAAAAGCCGACATATATGTTGTAATTGGAATTGGCGGTTCATACCTAGGCGCCCGTGCAGTGATAGAAGCCCTGCAGCACAATTTCTCCGCACTGCTGAGCAGCAAAGAGCGCAAATCGCCTCTGGTGGTATATGCCGGTAACAACATTTCAGAAGATTACCTTTCGGATCTTATCGACATACTTGACAAATACGACTATGCCCTTACGGTGATATCCAAATCAGGCACCACCACAGAACCGGCCATTGCTTTCCGTGTGCTTCGCCGTCATCTTGAAAAGAAATACGGTCAGGCAGAAGCCCGCAAACGCATAATAGCCATAACCGACAAAGCAAAAGGTGCGCTTAAAGGGCTGGCTGACGCTGAAGGATACAAAACCTATGTAGTGCCCGACGATGTGGGAGGCCGCTATTCAGTGCTTACCCCTGTGGGATTGCTCCCTGTGGCGGTGGCGGGCTTCGATATCCGTAGTTTTGTTGAAGGAGCCAGAGCTATGAAACAGCTTGTTACAACAGCAAAAACCATAGACGAAAATCCGGCATTCAAATATGCTGCAGCGCGAAATGCACTTTACGGATCGGGCAAACCGGTTGAAATCATGGTCAATTACCAGCCATCGCTCATCTACATCACCGAATGGTGGAAACAGCTCTACGGCGAAAGTGAAGGCAAGCAGAACCGTGGAATTTTCCCGGCCGGAGTCAGCTTTACCACTGACCTGCACTCTATGGGACAATACATACAGGAAGGTTTGCGCATCATTTTCGAGACTGTACTCACCATTGAAAAACCAAAGCGCGAATTGACTGTACCTTCTGAAAATGAGGATGCCGATGGGCTCAACTTTGTTGCCGGAAGAAGAATACACGAAGTAAACCGTCAGGCCGAGCTTGGCACACTGCTCGCTCATGTTGACGGACAGGTTCCCAACATAGTCATCAGTCTGCCCGAAGTAAATGAATACAATCTGGGGCAGTTGCTGTACTTCTATGAATTTGCCTGCGCCCTTTCGGGATATGTGCTCGATGTAAATCCATTTGATCAGCCGGGAGTAGAAGCTTACAAGAAAAACATGTTTGCACTTCTGGGCAAACCAGGTTTCGAAAAACAAACCGAAGAGTTGCGAAAACGCCTGGAATAAGCTTACCACTATAGCCGAAGGCTTCGAAAAACCTTCCTCCGCTCCCGCCCGTCCCCTGACGCGTGGTTTAAACGCTCCCGCGCGTCCCCTGACGCGTGGTTGAATGCCACCTCCAATAACCTTCCGGGTTTTCTTTCAACCTGGAAGGTTTAAAACCAAGCCCGAAAGCCCGATTCACTTCCCATGCGTTCCCGCGCGTCCCCTGACGCGTGGTTTAAATGCTCCCGCGCGTCCCCTGACGCGTGATTGAATGCCGCCTCCCACCCAACCCACTATCAAAGACAAAACGTCAGCGAACAAACTCCCAAAAAATAAAAAACTTCACTTTTTAAAAACACCTCACATACGAAAAACACCAAAACAGCTACGTTTACTAAATAAACCCATACGTTTAATAATTTACTCCATTCCTGCTTTCTCAGAAAACTATATTTGCAGGAAAGTTAAGAAACACCCATTTCCATTTAATTATGCATGAGTATCTCGTAGAAGTATTGACAAAGGTCAGTTTTGACAGGGCACTTTTCCTGAATGAACTGAGAAAGTCCAGGCGCTGGCTAACCACTGAAGAGTGGGAAAGCCTTTACCAATGGGCAGAAACCAATTATTCACATTTGCTGTTTAAAGAAACCACACACCTCTTTGAAATGCAAAATGATGTATTGGTTTACTGATATCATTCATATATTTTAGATGTATTCGTTAAGAAAACGTAAAAATGGCCGCAGATTGCGGCCATTTTTGCTATTTTTATTATCTTTGTCCGCAAACATGCCCGTTTGACTGCGGTTACTTAAACATCAGACTACATTACTCCAAACATTTAACCTTATCCCTTATGAAAAAACTCCTCCTGATTGTTACCTGTCTTATGATGCTGAACACCATTGTTTCTGCCCAGGGCAATTCCGGTGATCTCTTTAAAGACAAAATCGCTATGGGCGTTGATGTTTTCAATGACATGGTAATGGATGCTCCGGCAGATATTAAATTCCGAGGATTCAATCCCGGTGCAAATATATACGCCATGCGCAACTTCCCGATAGGTGAGAGTAACTTCGCATTTGCTGCAGGACTCGGACTGGGAATGCACAATTTCTTCAGCAACAGCACCTTACAGGACACTTCAGGTGTGTCATTCTTCAGCAAAATACCTGACAAAACCACCGGTGGAAGTGACCTGAGCTACAAAAAAAGCAAACTCAGCCTTACCTATCTGGATGTACCTGCCGAACTCAGGTTCAAAACCGAATCCGGATTCAGGATTGCAATAGGAATTAAAGTAGGATATCTGATCAATGCACACACCAAATACAAAGGCGATGACTTTGAGGATGGCTCAAAAACCAAAATTAAGATCAGCAGCCTGCCAAACATGCAGTCATGGCGCTTTGGCCCGAATATGCAGATTGGCTACAAATGGGTAAACCTTACTGCATTTTATTCTCTGTCGAAAGTTTTTGAAGAAAATCTGGGGCCCCAGATTTATCCCATATCTCTGGGATTGTCGCTGCGTCCCTTCTGATTTCAAAGCAGGGTAATCATGCCCAGCATAATTACAACACCCGCAATGTAGCCTGTATAAACCTGGGCTTCGTTGTGGGTGTTCAGTTTTAGTCGGGCAAAAGCCACAATCGCCGACAACAAAACAAAAGCAACAATCAGCCCCGGCGCATAAATATGACGGGTAAGCATAAGTCCGATAAATCCGCCGGTAATGCCACCAATGCCAAGCATATGAATGCTTATCTTCCAGAAAAGGTTAACCAAAGATGCGAAAACAATCAGCAAAGCCCCTCCCAATACAAAAAGGAGGAAAATTGAAGGCAATCCGAGATTGTTAAGCATAAAATAGGTAGCAAAGTAACACAGTGCGGCAATAATAAAAGGAAAAGTTCTTTCGTTGCGCTCGGGCAGATGCATACTGCTGATCAAACCTCTTTTGAGCATCATCCATATAATTACGGTCGGCAAAATCACAGTATTTCCAAAAATAAGTGCCAATAGTGCCATTTTCAGCCTATCAGGCAATATCATTACAAAGTAAGTGCTTTGGCTGAACAACACCAGCATGGCAATGGTTGGCATTAGCAAAGGGTGAAGCAGATAGGAAATGAAACGGGCTGATTTTTCTTCCATAAAAGGGGAGTTATGCATTAGAATGTGCAAAGGTAAGTTATCCTGAGCAACCATTTCTGACTACCAGGGCAGCAAAAGATAAGGATCATCTTCAGGATCGGGTTTCTGCTGAAACACAGTATCTTCATCATACACTTCGAATCCGGCTTTTTTATAAAGGTTGAGTGCCGCAGCATGATCCAGATCGCAGGTATGCAGCCACAGTCTTTGTGTTGGTCGCTGCCAGGCTTTTGCAATACACCAGTTAAGAAAAGGCATTCCCAGTTTCCGGCCGGTAAACTCACAGGTAAGTCCGAAATAAACTATCTCGGTTTCGCCGGGCTCACTCATATTATATTCAACAAATCCGGCTGGCACGCCTTTACAATACAATACATAAATTGAAGTTTCGTCGCTTTCAAGCAAAGCCTGAAGCTCTGCATCCGGCATCATCAAACGGTTGTACCATTGATAAGGGCGGCCCACTGAAGTATATAAATACAGATAGAAAGACCTGACCGGCTCAATCACCTGCATCACCACACAATCATCCGGCAAGGATAAAAGTTCCGCTTTTTCAGGAGGTTTGTTCATTTGTAACCACCAAGTGGTTGTTGAAGTTCCGTTCATGGTATTGCTCTTTTGAGTATGACTTTCAGGGCTTCGCGCCGGCTGAGTGGCGAAAGAGTATGTGTTTCAACAAATTGCATAACTGCGTCTGCTTCTGTTTTTGAATATTCGCGCAAAGCCCAGCCTATTGCTTTGCGGATAAAAAATTCCTTTTCAGAAGCCAACTGCTCAATAAATCCGAACAATAAGCCGGCATCAGTTTCATGACGATACTTCAATTGAAACAAAAGACAGGTGCGCTGAAGCCAGATATTTCCGGATGCCATCCATCGGCTGGTAACAGGCAAAATCTCCTGAGGATGCAGCTTAAACCATACGCCTGCCATGTTGGAAGCAATAAAATCAACGGTATCCCACCATGACTCATGCGTAATCATCCATTCGATAAGGATTATGCGCTCCGAATCTTTCAAAAAGGTTTTGCGTGAAGCAATTTCCATGGCGGCATAATGCAACTCACGACCGGGAGTTTGCCACAACTGCTTTACAAATGCCTCAAGATGTGCAGCATCCGGATAACCTTGATTTTGCAGGAACTGCCTCAGCAACTGTTTCCTTTCAGGAGATTTAATACCCAGAAAACTAAACTGTCCGAGCATATATTTCTCCATTGCCGGAGATAGAGATGCATTGCAATTGGCATTAAAAAAATCAATCAGATCGTTGGCGCCAGACATTGTATCAATCGATTTTAGAAAAGGTATTTTCGTCTGTGATGTCCTGAAATAATAAAAACTGAGCTACCATCACTATTGTGTGATTATCATTTTAATGACTTCCCTCCTGCCTTTGCGGTCAATAAATTGAAGAAAGTAATTACCGGGCGTGTATTTCTGAAGGCTTAGCGGAATCATAGCCTGACCAGCCGGAATGTGCAACTGATGAACAACCTTTCCAGTGGTATCAATCAGGTAAAGATCGCCGCCGCCATGGGCATTAAAATAAACACTTGTATTCGCACGGGCCGGATTGGGCGATATTCTGATCATGCTCCCACCTGTAAACACCTTGTCGCCTGAACTGACGACCTCCTCATCCCACACGGCCAGCGTATATTCGCCGGGTTGCATCTGAGGCACAAATATGGTTCCTATGTGCCATGGGCCGGAACGCGTAAATGGCACAGACTGCCAGTTGTGTGCGGCATCGGGCCGGTAAAGGATGACCAGCGAATCTGCAGCACTGCTGAGCAAAGTATGATCCAATGAACCACCCCGGCTGTAGGAAAATCTACCGGTTGCACTAAAGCCTTCCGGGAAAATTCCGCTGACTGTCCAGTAACGGTAATTGCTGAGTGTGAGGCCGTATTGCTGCGATGTTAGGCTATCGGGCGCAACCCAGTTGTGCGCCACCTGTACAAATGCAGAATCGGCAATGCCTGTGACTTCCATCTTGAAATAGGTATCCGGAAAATCGTAAACCCCGTTGGTATTTATGGTTTTAAAATTACTGTTGGCTGCTCCGTTGTGCTTTTCAAAGAGATCGACCATCACAAGTATGGGTTCAGAAGCAAGGGTGAATACTGCCGATCCGTTTTTTCCTGAAAAAGTAATAACGCGTGTTTCAATTTCGCGGGATGCATTCATAAAAGCGAGTTCGGTGCGGCAATCAGCGGCCAAATAATCGGCGCCCTTAAGTTTTTGTTCAACAAACACTTCCACTTCGAAACCTCCGGCAACGGGAGTTACGCTGAATGAATCAACAGAAACGTGATTATAACCGGGTCCGAACACATGAAAATCGAAAAATCCCGTAAGGTCCACACCGGTATGCTGCGAAAGAAAATCGCGCATCTGATAGGATGAAGCCGGCTGCCAGGCAAAAGCCTGTAAATAAGCTTTCACGCCATCAAAAAAGAGGCTGTCTCCCAGATATCCGCGCAGCCCGTGTGTTACCATACCGCCTTTGTCGTAAACATGAGTGCCATAGGTAAGATTTTGAGGCATTGGCGACAAAGGCAGATAATCGCCTTCGGTGATGTGCGCCATTCGCATGACTTCGCGGGACAAGCTCCGCATATTGCTGCGAGCTGCATCAATGCCGTAGAGATGCTCCCGGTAAAGCGTTTCGCACCAGCGAGCCCAGCCTTCGTTCAGCCACATATCGCCATCGGAGGCGCAGGTTACCATATTGCCGAACCACATGTGCGAAAGTTCGTGGGCATAAAGCCATTCATCTGACAATGAGCCGTTGATGCTGCCATTGGGATATGAGATATTCTCGGCATGTTCCATTGCTCCGAGCGCGGTGCCTGTGAATCCTATCCGTTGAAAGGGGTAAGGCCCGAATGCAGTTTCAAATATTTCAGTGATGCTGTTCAGATTCAGGAAGCTTCCTGAAACCCGCGAAGTATCCTGCGGGCGGACAAACCATGTGATTGGAATCTGTTGCTCCATCCCTGAAAAGGTGTCGGTCAGCATAGCATAAGGTCCTGATGCCACCGATGCAAGATAAGTAGGAATGCTGCGATCGGATTTCCAGTGAAATTCACGGGTTCCGTCGTTAAGATCAGTAACAGATTGAAGCAATCCACCACATGCAGCCATATGAGCATTGATAACCCTGATGTGATAGTCATAAAATGCACGGTCGATAAAATCATCTACACAGGGAAACCAGGCTTTGCCAAGGTTATGAGGAATGGATTGAAACCCAACGCCCAGATTGAAGGCATAAGGATTGTAAAAATGGAATCCACCCCAGGATTCATGAAAAGGATTTCCCTGATAAAAAACAGTCAGTTGAAGGGTATCTCCAACCGAAAAAGGGGCAACAGCTTCTATCCGGAGCAGATTGCCTGTATGGGCAAAGTTAAGATGAGTGCCTGTTTCCGAGAGCACAGAATCTACCTGCAACTGAATAAGGTTCAGCGGAATATGCGTAACATTGCTCAACGGAGTTGTAAGCCGGATATCAGCCGAGCCGGAAATAAACTGTGCAGCCACGGAGGTAAGATCAAGATGCAGTTTGTAATGCACCACATCAACGGTATCGCTGAGCAAAGATTTATTGTGTTTTTGAGCATACGTCTGTAACCCTGAACCTAAGGTAAGCGTCAAAACAACGAAAAAGCTGAAAATTTTTACTTTCATAAATTGTACGATTGCAATGGATGAATAACCAGAAATGCCGGCCAATCACAATTTTTCGTAAAATTAAACCAATTACTTCAATCAAATCCATAAATTTGAACAAACTTTGTGGTGAAAACGCTTAATGCCGTTCATATCCGGCAGGTGTTCAATAACGTACCTTGTGTTGAGCGAAACCGGACATCTGACAGCAGTTCATAGTTCTTAACATCTATTTATCAGCGGTTTACAATCATGGCATGATCTTTTCTTTGCAGCCTCGATTCAACTGCCCCAATAAACCAAATGCATTTAGTTTCTGGAAAACAAACCATACAATGAAGAGAAAATCATTATTACTTTTACTTATGGCCGGATTGCTGGCGTCATTCAGCTATGCACAAAAAGCATGGACACTGGAACAGTGCATCAATCACGCCTTTACCAACAACATTCAGATAAAACAACAGATGCTTTTGGTTGAAAGTGCCAAAGCCGATTTGTTGCAATCGAAGATGGATCTGCTTCCTGGTATTACCGGCAATGCGTCACATTCCTATAATTACGGCCAAACCATCGACCGTTACACCAATCAGTTTGCCACCAGCAGGGTTCAGAGCAACAACTTTTATCTGCAAAGCGGGGTAACGCTCTTTAATGGGTTTCAGAAAATGAACCTCATCAAGCAAAACCAGATAAACCTGATGGCCAGTGAGCAGGATGCCGATAAATTCCTGAACGATATTTCCATCAACATTGCAACCTTCTACATGCAGGTTCTTTTTTACAAGGAATTGGTTCAGATAAGAGAAAATCAGACAGATATTACCCGCCAGCAAAGACAACGCATGCAGAAAATGGTTGATGCCGGAAGTCTGGCTGAAGGAGATTTATTCACCATAGATGCGCAGCTTGCAGGAGAGGAATCGGCCTTGATAAGTGCGGAAAATGATCTTGAAATCTCTCTGCTTACCCTTAGTCAGTTGCTCGATCTGCCTTCCACCGACGGATTCGATATTGTAGTGCCTGATTTAACCATCAGCGATGAGCCTGCAATCACGGGCACACCCGATCAGGTTTACACCTATGCCCGAGAACATATGCCGGAAATCAAAGCCGCTGAATTTCGCTTACAAAGCAGTGAGCGCCAGCTGGCAAGAGCAAAAGGTTATTATTATCCATCACTCAGCCTCAGCGGAAGCTGGGGAACAGGTTATTCAGGAGCCAGCAAGATGTTCGACAGCACCAATTTCGCATTGAAAACCATACCCTGGAGCGATCAGATAAAAGACAACAATAACCAAACCATCGGACTTTACCTTACCATTCCCATCCTCAATGGCTGGCAAACCCGCACTATGGTTGCGAAATCAAAAATATCGGTCGAAAATTCACGCCTTGAACTTGATAATCAGCAGTTGGTGTTGCGTAAAACCATACATCAAGCCTGGGCCGATGCAAGGGCGTCGTTTAAAAACTATAAGGCTTCAGAAAAGAAACGGGATGCCACACGCGAAGCGTTCCGTTATGCTGAACAGAAATTTGATGTAGGTGTAATGAATTCTGTAGATTACAACAATGCCAAAAAGGATATGACCAATGCCGAATCAGAAGTATTACAAAGTAAGTTTGACTACATCTTCAAAACCACTGTTCTTGACTTCTATATGGGCAAACCCCTTTCGCTCAGGAACTAAAAGAAATCAACACGATTAAAATGCCCGTCCGGATTGCAACCGGACGGTTTTTTAGTTTTTTGATGTTACCTGATGGCGTTTGACGGAACTTATTTCTTCAGGTTTGTTTATTCCCTGAAAAGAAGAGCTTCTGGCATCTCTGAGGGCTCAGTGTATTTTTTTTAAACCATAAATCTTACAACAGATCAGGATTTTCTTCATAAATTTAACCGTTTTTAGAACTTCAGAAATGAGCAAAAAAATTTTAATCAGAGTTGGTGTTGCTATTGTAATTATAGCCATTGTAATTCTGGCCGTTGCCCGCAAAAAAGGGCTGATTGGTGAAGAAGATGGAATAAAAGTTACTTCCGAAAAAGCAATGCTGCGTTCCATTATTGAAACGGTTTCAGCCAATGGCAAGATTCAACCTGAAGTAGAAGTTAAAATTTCGCCGGATGTAAGCGGTGAGATTGTGGAATTGTATGTGAAAGAGGGCGATGAAGTAAAATCAGGAGATCTGCTGGCTAAAATTGACCCCAAGATTTACGCGTCAAACTACGACCGAATGCTTGCAGGTGTCAATTCGCAGAAAGCCAATCTGGCCAATTCGCGCGCCAGGGTTGCACAGGTGCAGGCGCAGTTTATCAATGCAAAAGCAAGCTTTGAGCGGAGTGATCGTTTGTTTAAGGAAAAAGCCATTTCTGCCGCTGAATTTGATGCAGCGCAATCGGCTTTCGAAGTGGCGAAGGCTGAAGTAACCGCAGCACAGGAAAATGTTAAAGCTGCCGAGTTTGCTGTAAAAAGCGCCGAAGCTTCTGTAAAGGAAGCCAGCGAGAATCTTTACAAAACTTCTATCTATGCTCCTGTTTCAGGGACCATTAGTAAACTGAATGTTGAAAAGGGAGAGCGTGTTGCAGGTGCTTCACAATTTTCATCGGGAACAGAGATATTACGCATCGCCAACCTCGAAGTTATGGAGGTTAATGTCAGTGTAAACGAAAATGACATTGTACGCATCGCCATCAACGATACCGCGCTGGTTGAAGTTGATTCATACCTTAACCGTAAGTTTAAAGGTGTAATCACACAAATTGCAACTTCGGCCAATGTTGTCGGGCTAAGCGCCGATCAGGTCACCAATTTCGATGTCAAAATAAGGATGATTCCGGGTTCTTACAGCGATCTGAAAGTAAAAGGACAACCTACTGCCTCTCCATTCAGGCCTGGAATGTCGGCTACAGTCGATATACAGACAGAAACTGCGCTCAATGTGCTTACCGTTCCTATTCAATCGGTTACCACACGACAGGATACAACCAAAACAGAAGTTCAGGGGCCTGCCAATACCGAAGCATATGAAAAAACCACCAGATCGACCGAAACTGCCAAAGAGTATGTATTTGTGGTGAAAGACGGAATGGCGAAACTTCAGGAAGTTAAAACTGCCATTCAGGACAATATGTACATTCAGATTACTGAAGGACTTTCGGAAGGCGATGAAGTGATCAGCGGCCCTTACCGTGCAGTCTCAAAAACCCTGAAAAACGACGACAAAGTAAAGGTGGTAGAAAAGGAAGCCCTTTTCGAGAAGAAATAGACTAACTGCTTACCTTTGCAGGGCTATGTCAATTATACTGAATATCGAAACTGCAACTCCCGTTTGCAGCATTGTCCTTACTGACAACGATCAGATGCTCTCACTCAGAGAAACCAGCGAAAAGAACTCTCATTCGCAGGTTGTTACTGTATTCATTGATGAGATGCTGAAAGATTGCGGTTTGAGTCCCAACGATCTGGATGCCGTTGCTGTGAGCAAAGGCCCCGGATCTTACACCGGACTAAGAATCGGAGTATCAACCGCTAAAGGCATTTGTTACGCACTTGGTAAACCCCTTATTTCGGTGGGAACGCTTAAAGCAATGGCTTTGGGTATGTCTCTGAAATTCAGGAATCCCGAAACGCTGCCCGTTCTTTTTGCTCCTATGATTGATGCCCGGCGCATGGAAGTATATACCGCCCTTTACGACCAGAATCTGATAGCTGTGAAGGACGTATATGCAGCCATTGTTGACAAAGATACTTTCAGCGATTTTATTGAGAATCATATCATTTGCTTTGCAGGAGATGGAGCCGCAAAGTGCAGGGAAACACTCAATCACCCGAATTTCAGGCTACTTGACGATTTCACAGCATCAGCAGCTTATATGAAGGACTTTTCTGCAGAAAAATTCAAAGCCGGACAGTTTGAAGATACGGCCTATTTTGAGCCGTTTTACCTGAAAGATTTTGTGGCCGGCGCACCAAGTGTAAAAGGATTGAAGTAGCTTAAAATTTATCATCTAGTCCTCCATTCTGATAGCTAATTGGAACCGCTACCAATTATAGATTGTCGATTTGTCCTTCGACTCCGCTCAGGATGACATCGTAGAGGGTTGATAACGTGTGTATTATAGAGGAACACTGCTGACCAAATACGAATGTCACACTGAGCGGAGTCGAAGTGTTTTTGATCAACAAAATTCACAATTTCGTCGTCATCCGCCGGTTTACCTTACCGCTGCTGGTTTCAACAAACCTTTCAAAAGTAAATACTTTGGCAGGTGCTTCACCCCTGTCGCAAAGCGCTTTTAGTTTATCCAGCAATTGAATCTTTTCAGCATCACTTATATCTGTAGATTCCAGAACAAGCACCGGAATTTCACCGAATTTTTCATCAGGAACACCTGTCACGAAAAACCGGCAATTTATGTGTCCGGCAATTTTTCGTTCAATTGCTTCGGGAAATATCTTTTGCCCGCCCCGGTTAATCACATTATCATATCGACCCAACCAGATGAAGGAAAAGGGTCCGGTGAATTTTACAAGATCGTTGGTTATAACCGGTTGTTTGATGATTTTGGGTGCCTCAATCACCAGACAACCACGTTCGTCGCTGCTGAGGTTTATCCCCGGAAGGGCGGTAAATGACTCCGATCTTAAATCGCCACTGATCCTGCGAAGTGCAATGTGGGTGATGGTTTCAGTCATTCCATAAGTAGCATAAACTGAATTCGGCATTGCCATAATCCGCTCTTCCAGCGATTTACTGATTTCGCCGCCTCCGATAATAAGTTGCTGAATGCGGGAAAGCATGCCTGCATCTTTTTCATCATTCAGGCTGTTGAAGACCTGAGCAGGAACCATAGCCGCGAAATCTATCTGAGCATCTGCACTAAGCTGTTGAAGCGGGCTTCCTGTTGGCGGAATAAATACCAGGTTCATGCGAAAAAGCATAGCCCTGACCACCATCATCATTCCTGCAATGGTTTTGGTTGAAAGGCACAATAAGGCTGTTTGTCCGGGTTGAAGCCCGAGAATCTTCCCTGTTGCTGCTGCCGATTCCAGCATGGCCAGCTTGCTATGGCTTATCAGGCGCGGCTCACCGGTCGAACCCGATGTATGAACCTGTATTTCAGGCTTTGGCGACAACCATTCAAGGATAAAACTGCCAGAATCTTTCAGCCAGACTTCGTCGCTTTGTGTAAGTGCAACAGCAAATTGCCCGAGTTCGTCAGATTGATATTGCTTACCGTTGATGCAAAGGGTGTCGGGAATTTGCATATTACAATTTTTAGTCCTGATTAAGGCCGGTAAGTTCAAGTTGCCAGGGTGTTTCAGGCTTGTAATGTAAAAATCCGTTTTCGACCAATAATGGCGAGGGAATATTGTTACTGTAGAGTGACCCTGTTCCCAAACCTTGCGGCAGCGGGTTGTTCAGCGTAGCTGTCCATTGGGCAATGGCATTCAGTCCGATGTTTGATTCAAGTGCCGAGGTAACCCACCAGGCTGAACCCCGCTCTTCGGCAAGATTTATCCATTGATGAGAATTTTCAAATCCACCAAGCAGCGATGGCTTCAAAATAATGAATTGAGGAAGAATTATATCGAGCAATCTTTTTTTGTCGTCATTGTGAATAATGCCGATCAGTTCCTCATCAAGCGCCACCGGAATGGGTGAATACCGGCAAATTTCCGCCATCATCTGCGGATTTCCTGCTTTGATGGGCTGTTCGATACTGTGGATTGAATAAGCGGCCAGTTGTTCCAGTTTTTTAAATACATCCACAAACTGAAATGCGCCATTGGCATCAATGCGAATCTCAATGCTTTCAGCGGGGTAATTCATACGGATATGCCGGATCAGCGCCAGTTCCTCCTCAAAACCAATAGCTCCGACCTTCATTTTAATCACTGAAAATCCTTCACTGATCTTCTCCTCTATTTGTTGCAACATAAATCCCGGATCACCCATCCAAACCAGACCGTTGATGGCTATAGGGCTTTCGCCGGATGTAAATTTGCTTTCAAACAGTAACCTTCGGCCTCCGGTTTTAAGGTCAATTATTGCTGTCGCGATCGCAAATGCAATCGAAGGCCAATAATTCAGCCATTCCTTTTCAGGGAACTTACCACTTTCAATTAACCTGCATAACTCCTCCAAGGCTGATTCAAAATCAGGACGATCATCAAAACTCAACCCCGGAATAATGCCACATTCCCCAATTCCGGTAATAGCCGGATTATCAGCATCGGAAACCAATAGAAAAAAACTTTCGCGTGAATGCAGCACTCCACGTGAAGTGCCGGCAGCCTGCCTGAAATGAAGGGTATGTTTATGGTACCGTGCCCTTAACATGATCAGAACATAAGTGTGGCACCAAAAATAACTACGGTTGCAAAAGTGGCCAGTGCGAGTTTTTTAAGCTGGGGATCGAGTTCGGCAGGTATTTTATTCCGGAATACCACGGCAAGGTGCTGTGCAAAAACCGGAACCATCAGCAAAAAGAGGAATTGTAATGGTGTATTGTAATGAATTATGGTCCAGACCGTAAGTGCAATCAGTGCTCCGCAAACCAGCACAGCATGGTAAATCTTTGCCCACGAACTTCCTATAATAACCACAATTGTGCGTTTCCCTGAAAGTGCATCGCCTTTGACGTCGCGCATATTATTGAGGTTGAGCACCGCGGTACTCAACAACCCCGAAGCTGTGGCAGGCAGTAGCAGGTCGTATCGCAAGCTGGATGTGTGAAGAAAGTAGGTTCCGAGCACGCCGGCAAGACCGAAAAACAGAAAAACAAACAAATCGCCCAGTCCGATGTAGCCATAAGGCTTTGATCCGGCAGTGTACATTATGGCTGCTGAAAGCGCCATGATGCCCAGCAACAGAAAAACCAGCCAACCCACTGACAAAGTGAAGCCAATGCCCGAACCAATGAGTAGAATACCCGAAATAAGGGCAAGCGCTGAGGTTATGATAACGGCAGTCTTCATTTGACCAAGGCTGATTTCGCCACTTTGCACCGATCTTTTGGGTCCTACCCTATCAGAATTGTCAGCACCGTTTACCGAATCGCCGTAATCGTTGGCCAGATTGCTCAGCACCTGCAAAAACAAGGTGGTAAGCAGCGCCATCCCAAAAACAGCCCATTTGAAGTGCACATCATGCCATGCGACAAAACTACCCATCAGCGAGCTGGAAAATGCCAGAGGAAGCGTGCGGGGTCGCGCAGCGTGAAGCCAGGCTTTTATATTGATGTTTGTCATTTACTATTATTGTACGATTGAAAACAAAAAAATCTGCCACCAAGACACCAAAGACACTAAATCACACCAAATATGTTTCTATAGTTGTTGATTTTTGAAGTCCCGACAGCTATCGGGATTGTGTTTTAGTAGCAAAGTATTTAAAGTTGATCATCATGGAAATTTCGGGAATTTCTGAAAATCGGGCTCCCGTTTTTCAAGAAATGCATGTTTCCCTTCCTGTGCTTCTTCGGTGAGGTAGTAAAGCAGGGTTGCATTTCCGGCAAGCTCCTGAATACCAGCCTGTCCATCGAGTTCTGCATTCATGGCAAGCTTGAGCATACGCAAAGCCAACGGACTGCGTTTCATCATGGTATTGCACCAGTCAACCACTTCATCTTCAAGCTGATCAAAAGGTACGACTTTGTTTACCAGTCCCATATCAAGGGCTTCCTGCGCAGAGTACTGCCTGCATAGAAACCATATTTCACGGGCTTTCTTTTGTCCGACAATACGGGCCAGATATGATGATCCGAAACCGCCATCAAAGCTACCTACCTTAGGTCCGGTTTGACCGAAAATGGCATTTTCTGATGCTATACTGAGGTCACAGACAACATGCAGCACATGTCCGCCTCCAATGGCATATCCGTTGACCATCGCCACCACCGGCTTGGGTAATGACCGGATAAGCTTTTGTAAATCAAGCACATTCAGCCTTGGAATGCCATCCTTACCTACATAACCACCATGCCCTTTGATGTTCTGATCACCGCCACTGCAAAAAGCTTTATCGCCTTCGCCGGTAATCACGACCACACCAACATTGTCGGCTTCCCGGCAATAATGCATGGCGTCAATCATCTCTTTTACGGTATCGGGTGTAAAAGCATTGTGGTAACGGGGTCTGTTGATGGTGATGCGGGCAATCCCTTCAAAAAAATCAAACCTGATTTCTTCGTATTCTTTAATCGTAGTCCAGTTTCGTTTGCTTGTCATGATGCAATAAAATTAAAGTATTCTTTCAACACGTCTGCGCTGAGTTTGTTCGGAGTAAATATTTCGAGCAATGCAGCTTTACTGTTTTCCTGTGCAGCAAAAAAGGCCGGCAGAGCCTGATTAAGCTCTTCCTGATTGTGTGCCTGATGATAATTCAAACCAAAATTCCTTACGATGCCTTCCACATCCAGGTTGTGCGCTGTTTCAATAAACGGCTCAAGTTCTTCAAAATTATCAGGACCGGGAATTACCCTGAATATGTTTCCACCGCCATTGTTGATCAGAATGATGCGAAGGAGTGGCGATAAATTGCTGTTCCACAAAGCATTACTGTCGTAGAAAAATCCCACATCGCCGGTAATTACCGTCAGAGGTTGATGGCAAATGGCCGATGCTCCGGCAGCGGTTGAAACGCAGCCATCAATGCCGCTGGTTCCACGGTTCGACCATGAAATAAACTGAGATGCTTCGTCAAAAAGCTGCGCATACCTTACCGGTGTGCTGTTTCCCAGATGCAAATGGCCGTTCGCTGGCATTTCCCTGAAAAGGGTTTCATAAACACTCAGATCGCAGAACGGCATAGAACGCAGAAATTCCAGATGTTTTCCGGCACATTTACTACTTCTGTCCATCCAACTTTGCCCGAAATGGCTGTTGTGAGGAATTCGCTTTCCCATCAACTGACTGAGAAAAGCATGAGTTTGTGCCGGAATAGTGAGTGTAAGCGATTGATAAGTATCCATATGGAACTCATCGGTGTCGGCACTTACATGCCAGTGATGCTGTGGCCGCATTTTCCGCAGCAATGCTTTTATCTTCTTCGAAACAACAGCCCCGCCAATGGTGAGTAAAACTGTTGGTTTGAGGAGTTCCATCTCATTGGCATCCATCGCTTCAATGGTTCTGTCGATGCACGAAATGGACGATTGAATGGTAATATTCGAGGTAGTTTCAGTGAGCAGGGTAACTGAAGGATCGTCAGAAAGTTGTTCAAGTAAATGATTGATTTCTGCATCCGGAAGCATCTGACCGGCCAGAATCATTTTTGAAGCGGATGAATTCCAGATGTCTGCGATACGCGACATTTCGGTTTCGTCAACACGGATTGATGTTCCAGCGATTCCTGGCGACCGGGTCTGAACCGCATCTGCAGGCCATTCTATATCGTACAAAGGTTCTGACAATGGCAGGTTGATGTGAACAGGACCAGATGCAGGAAAAAGTGTCCGGTCAATGGCTTCACTTACCGATCTCTCAAAATACCGGTAATCATCCTGTTCGTTGATGTTGTCAGGTAAGTTGTATGATTTCCTGACATAATCCGAAAATACATTCCGTTGCCTGATGGTCTGGCTGTCGCCCTGATCAATCCATGCTTCGGGGCGATCGGCTGTGATTATGAGCAACGGAACCTTCTGGTAAAAAGCTTCAACAATGGCTGGTGCATAGTTTAGCGCTGCCGATCCGGAGGTGCAAAGCAATGCTACAGGCCGGTTAAGTTGCTGGGCCATTCCCAGCGCGTAAAAACCGGCACTGCGTTCATCAGAAATGCTGAAAAGGCTGAGTCCGGGCTGACGGTTGAAAACTACAATTGCCGGCGCATTACGCGATCCCGGCGATACCACAACATGCGTGATTCCTTTTCCGGCCATAACCGCTGCCAGCAAATGCAATTGATTATTTTTCATGAAGTGGTATTTCAGATTCCGATGCTAAATTCCGTAATTTTTCGATGGCAGACAATATGTTCCTGCTTTTCAGTTCAGTTTCTTCCCATTCTGAGGCAGGATCAGATGCAGCAGTAATTCCTCCCCCGGCATAAATCAGGGTTTTGTCTTCAAGCACCTGCAAACAACGAAGGTTCACAAACAACGATGTTTTCCCATTCCCGTCAACCGGGCCCAGAAATCCGGTGTAATATGAGCGTTTGTAAGTTTCGGTTTCCCGGATAATGCGGTAAGCATCCTGCTTCGGCCAACCACAAACGGCAGGTGTAGGATGAAGTGCATCGATAAGCAAAGGAACGATTTTGTAATCAGCAAAAGCATGAAACTCTGTTAACAGATGTTCAACATTTCCGGCGGCTATAGTGCGGGTTTCTGAAACCTGAATATCGCTGCAACCGGCATCAGTCATGCATTTGCTGATAAACCGGCTGACCCACTCCTGCTCTTCCTTTTCCTTCTGCCCCCATTCTACGGTTTCACCGGATTTACGTGTTCCGGCAAGTGCTATGGTAGCAACCTTTCCTTCTGAAGCATTCAACAGTAATTCAGGGCTTGCGCCAGCCCACAAGCCTTGTCCCGGAAAATGCGCAACATAAACAAAAGCATGAGGATGACTTTCGCACAATACCTTAAAAAGAGAGGATAATTCTGAGGGTGACAGTTTCTCCGCTTCTATAATCCGCGATATAACAACCTTGGCTGCTTCACCCGACTTTATCCGTTGCACTGTATTATCAATCATCCGGATATAAGATGATTTGCTGTCGGGTATAAAATCTGAAGCAGGCAAATCTGTGTTTGCCTTTGGCGCAACCGGAAAAAACGGCTGGAAACCAAACCCCTTTATGATAAATTTGTTCCGGAAATACAGCAAAGGTTCATCCCTGAAAAAGGGAGCCATAACGAATCCCGGACCCTGCTCAAGCACTTCAGCAACCGATAAATGCATCGAATAACTGCCATCAGAAATCAAGGTATGCGGCTCACTATCGCCTGGAAGGCGGAAAGAGGCAAATGGCACTCCGTTTCCGATCAGAAAATTCTGAAGATCAGGCAGGTTATTGAAAGAGAGATCAGGCGTGCTCATTTTGTTGTTTTTCCAGCACCATAATGGTTAGTCGCGACAGGCAGGTAAGTGCACCGGCATCGTTGTGAATTTTTATTTCCCACACATGCAGCTTCCGCGAACGCATTACGATGGTGGCTTTTCCATGTACATGTCCATCGGTTGCCTTGCGAATATGGTTGGCATTCACCTCAACTCCGACAATTGCATGACTGCTCAAATCGACCAGCGACATAGAGCCCATGCTGCCCAGGGTTTCGGCCAGGGCAACAGAAGCACCGCCATGCAAAAGACCTGCCGGCTGTTTGGTGCGATGATCAACAGGCATGCTTCCGCAAAGGTAATCGTCACCAATTTCAGTAAATACAATGCCGAGTTGCTCCATAAGAGTTCCTGCAGAGAAAGCATTCATTTCTTCAAGCGTCATCCGGGTAAGCATAGTGTAGATTTTGTAAACTAAATAACAATCATCTTATACAATGGTTGTGAGAGGTTGTAAAGTTACAAAGAATCGGGGGATCAAGTGAGTTGTACTTTTTATGAAATAGGCACAGCGATGCCATTTATAGATTCAGATAAATTATTAAACGACCGAAGGGAATATCAGGAAACCCATTGTCAAATTTTCAAATTATTACATTTTCAAATCAGCAAGCTTTTGCCATCTAATGCACTGATTTGCGCCTCTTTGATTCTTTCAATGCCGCTTTTTCCAGATTTTCCATTACCCTGAATTTCACTATTTCCGCAACAAGATCGTAAGGTATGGGCTGATTGAACGGGAATTGGACAGCGCCTTTTGAATTTTTGTATTTTGCAATTTCCTGAGGAAAAGCCAGAAGCCCTGAGGGTGACGGATAGAATCCCAGATGATGCTTATTGGCGGCAAAATGCACCAGATTGCCGTGAAGAAAAAAAGTGGGCATTCCGTAACTTATCTTCTCGGTTGCTTCGGGAGCTGCATCCTGAATTACAGAACGCACCTTCTGAAGTATCGAACGGATTTCATCAGGTTGAACTTCAATGTATTCATCAATATTTTTGATTTCTAAATTCATTGTTTAGCGCATTTTTTTTGATTTGTGCTATTACTCAGCCTCTGCACAGTTAAACATCCATTTAATCCCGAATTTATCCGTAAGGCTTCCGTAATAATCGCCCCAGAACATGTCCTGAAGTTCATGCTCAACAGTGCCGCCTTCGGCCAGCGCATTGAATAATTGTCTGGTTTCAGAACGTGTATCAGGCTGCAGGTTTATGTACATATTGCTTCCTGCAACTACCTTATATCCCATAGATTCAGGAGCATCGGAACCCATCAGCAAAAAACCGCCGGTTATGGGTAAGGTTACATGCATCACGAGGTCAAGGTCTGATTCGGGTAATCCCGACATTTCATCGGATGGGGGAATTTCCCGGAAACGCATGATGCCTTGATCCAGAAATTCTGTCCCGAAAACAGTTTTATAAAAATTGAAAGCCTCCTCAGCTTCGCCGGAAAAATTGAGGTAAATACTAACACTTGCCATAAATCTGAAGTTTAGGTTAAATTGATTTTTAAAGTTTAATGAGAACAAAAATCGAAAAATTTTTCAGGAGGTTCTAAAGGTATTTTTGTAATCGAAATTTAACCTCATTCTTCCTGACTTTCAAAGATGGATTTAAGCAACTGAAGCGCTTTGGGATAATGCTCCTCAAAATAAGTTTTATAATGAACCACGGTATCCAGTTCAACAATGAGCAAGGTTTTACCATCTAAATCCGTAAAGGAATAATCCTCATAAGCTCCAGCCCAGCCTTCAACTTCGGGCCCTATGGTAATTTCTTTCCCGTTTTGAATAATACCAAGGTGTTTGATTCCAACAAATCTTCCACGGATATTCTCACGAATACGGCTGACCATACCTCCTTCGTTCCCATCTTTATCAGTCCCCAGAAACCTTATTTTCGATCCCTTTTCCCAGGAACCTAAAAACCGGGATGTGGGATTGAATACTGATGTCCATTCCTGATAATGCTTATCATCCAGCATTATATTGTAAACCTTAAGGGCGGGTGCATCAATGCTGATAGTAAACTTCAGCTTTTCAATAGCAGCGCACTTCTCAGCATATTTTTTAAAATTATCAAGAATTGACTGCCACCCCGATCTTTGTAATTCCAAAGAATTCGTTGTCTCGGCCTCAAATGATTCCGTAATGGTGGTTTTTTCTCCTTCAGAAGCAAATTTTATCTGCACAGTTCTTCCATCATCAAGGGTATAGTCAATCTGATGCTGTGGTTCAACCTTATTGTATTCACCTGAAAATTCAAAACCATTGGAACCATCCCTGGCTTCCATTCGGGAGCGAAACCTTCCGCCCACACGTAAATCATTTTCTGCTTCAGGCGTGTGCCAGTCTTCGGAAGCATTGTTCCATTGCTCAATATGAAACGGATCTGTCCACAATTTCCAGACTTTCTCAACCGGACAAATTATAGTGGCTTCTATGGTGATTATATGTTTTTTGTCGGGACTCATTGGTTTGGCTTTGGTTGGTTTTTAGCAAAAGAAGGAACAGTTGATCATCGGTACATTTTCTGGCAAAATAGAAAAACGAAGACATCAGTATAAATCTGTTTACAACCTGAAGGGGATCATAATAATCAGGTAAAATATAACCATCCTTATTGCTGAAAGTTCAGAATATTTTTAGCAAAATGCCTCGGATTTGCTTATTTAGAATTGGCACCCCGCAATAAAAAAAGGCCGCCCCAGATTGAAGACGGCCCTATTAAGATTAAATACCAGATTTTTATTGTTTCACAAAGCGTTTGATAAATGTTCTGTTTTCAGAAATCACTTCAATCAGATACATTCCACGCTGCAGATCAGCTACATTAACTGATGTTTCAAATGCCTGCCGGTTGAGCAGCTTGCCCTGTAAGTTGTAGATTCGTATTTCTTTGGCAACAGCTCCGTTAAGCATCACATTCAACTGGTTATCAGATACGGGATTTGGGTAAACAATCAACTCAGCTTCTGCGGTTTCGCCTGATGGATCGGCAAAGTTTTGCGTAGCTGTATTGGAAATAACCACAGTATAATCCTCAACTTCACCATATGGAAATACTTCGCAAGAGGTCGGGCTGGCGTTGTATTTCATTGAAACGCGCATTCTGGTCGGACCATTCAGTGCAGTGGTTGGCACAGTAAAGCTTCGGCTGATGGAAGTTGCATTTGTTTTGTTGACATTTGTTACCTGCTCCCCTGAATCCAGAAAATCACCATCCTGATTGTAGTCAATCCAGACACGATAAGCTTCCCTTGAGGCAGAACCAGGCCAGCCAGGCGTAATGATGATTGTATTGGAAGTACCTTTAACCAAAGTGGCTGATAAGTTGGTATAATCAGCATAACCGCCGTTGTTTCCGGAAGTGTTGTTGATACTTCCGAGTTGCACCCTTTGAATCCATTCGGCAGTTGAACTGCTACCTCTTGAAGTGCAATAGGTAATGATATTAACCAACGTGGTTACATTTACCTCGTTGCTTGACAGCGAAACATTACCGGCGGCATCTCTTGCCCTGACTGAGAATGTGTAAGCAGTACTTGCCGTTAACCCGGTAACCGAAGCTGTTGTCCCGGTAACAGTCTGAATTACACTGCTTCCCTGATAAACATCATAGCCGGTTACACCCACATTATCAGTTGAAGCCGTCCATGAAAGGCTTAAAGATGTTTGGGTAATGTTTGAAGCCGTGAGGTTAGATGGAGCTGTCGGAGCCTGTGTATCAGGACCTGAAGCACCAATGATAACCGTGTAATCCTCAACTTCGCCATAAGTAAAGGCTTCGCATGCAGTGGGAATGGCATTGTACTTCATAGAAACGCGCATTCTTGTGGAACCTTCCACAGCACTCGCAGGGATGGTAAATGACTTGGTGACAGGAGTAGTTTTGGTTGCTGCCTGCGTGAAAATCTGCTCTCCGGCATCTGCAAAATCACCGTCTTTGTTATAATCAATCCATACTGAATAGCCTTCTGAATATACGGTTCCAGTCCATGTTGGTGTTATTGAAATGGTATATGACATCCCTTTTTCAAGGCTGGTTGAGATATTGGTAAAGTCAGAGTAGAATTGTGCGCCCGACGGATTGTTGATTGTATTTAACTGCACACGGCCTATATACTCATCATTTGTATTTGTACTTGCTGATGCACAATAATTAAGCTGCACTTCAGTAGTTGTGAAGTTGACCGATGCCGAATAGGCTGATGTTGAATTATCAGGACATTTGCTTCTCACCTGAACTTCGTACTGGGTTTGAGGAGTAAGACCTGAAAGATTTGCTGTTGTGCCTGAAACACCCTGAACAATCCAGGTTGAAGCACCCACCTGACGATATCTCAGGTCAAATGTAGATCCAGGCACAGCATTCCATGAAATACTTGCCGTTGAAGAACCAACGCCAACTACTGTGAGCCCGGTTGGAACTGTAGCGTTACAAACAATAGGTGTGGCAGAAACCCCGGTAATTATAAGGCTGTAGTTCTGACCACCACCCGATAATGTACCTTTGTGTGTAACTGTTACGGTATAAGTACCTGCAGCACCTGTAACATCTACCCGCTCATATGGATCTTTGACATTATCGCCGCGGCCGTTGGTGTTTACTCCGGTTAGTCTCCATGGCAAATGTGTGGTTGCGCCCTGTGAAACTCGCAGGTCGAGGTCGTTCACCAATCTTGCTATGGTTGAGTTGGTTGCTGTGGTGGCTGTTCCGGCAGGATCTGTCCACGAAACAGAAGCTATCAGGTTATTGACCCCATCGGCTTCCACCTGAATGGTGTAAGTTTGCCCCTGCATAAGGGTAAGCTCGCTGATAATTGACTGATTTCCGTTTTGTGAAATGACCTCAGCAGCCCTTTTTGTATTCATCAGTCCCCAGCCCCAGTTGGCATCAGGTCCGGCAATACCGGCATCGTCAGCTGTGTGCAAAGCAAGTCCTTTTAAGGTAGCCGAACGCATAAAACTGCCGTTTACATTATTGGCATGTTGTTGCAACAAAAGCAATGAACCGGCAACATTGGGCGATGCCATGGATGTGCCAGTAATACTTGCATAGGCTGTATTGCTGCTTTCGTAGGTTGAATATACCGAAGTTCCGTTTCCGGCGATATCAGGCTTGATCCTGTAGTCGTCAGTTGGTCCCTGACTGCTTGAGCTGTTGATGGAAACACTGATTAAATTTCCGGAATTATCAATGTTTGCATCCTGTGCATTGGCAACTACCATATTGTTTTTTGATGTGGAATGTCCGGTAAGTTTGTCGTATTGCGGGAACGATGGATTCAGCGGAGACCCATTGTAATTGGTCGCTCCGTCATTGCCGGCAGCTACTACCATCAGATAATAAGGTGCATTGTAATGAATCGCATCCCAGTCTCTTGAATCGGTGATGTAGGCTCCGAAATAGTAGTCAGGAACAAGATCGGAACGATAACCATAGGAATGGTTTGAAATAAGCATTCCATTTGCTGCGGCAGTTGTAGCTTCAGCAAGATCGTTATTCCATTCATAACCTACAGCCCGGGCCTGAGGAGCCATTCCTTTGGCACTGGCAACAACCCCCGATGCTATTATGGTTCCGGTCACGTGAGCTGAATGGTAATTCAGTGTAGTGGTTCCGTCTCCGATAGAAAATCTGTCGGTGCCTCCGGGGCCATCATACTCCTGATGTGTGGATCGGGCAAGCCCGCCATCCCATACATGGGCAATCATGTTTTGCCCGTCGAGGTTATATCCGGTTGAACCGCCAATATTAACGTGGTTGGTTCTGGTTGATCTGGCAGCATCCACATTCATGGTTCTGTAATAGATCATACTGCCATCTGGATCTATGCGTTGAAGCTCGGCATATCCACCGTCTTCAAGAGTCAAACTTACCGGAATACCTTTCTGCTGCGCGTAAAGCAAAACTGCCTTCTTTTCAAGTGTGGCTTTTCCCTGAAAACGACTTTGCAGTTCACTTAAACTTTGCTGATCATACCTTGAGGTAATTACTTCCTGTTGTTGTCTGGTTTGCCCGAAAGAATTTGAGGCTACTACCAGAACCAGGGAAAGTACAATTGCTGTCAAACGTAATCTTTTGAGCATAGATTTAAATTTAAGTTTAACAATAAGAAAGGGTGGAAAATGCAATGTAAATATACGAAACAAAGGAGTTGTTTCAACGGGCGGGATGTAGTTTTGCGAGTTAATTATTAACAACAAAGAAACCGGTTTGTTTCGGAAATACAGCTGTTGTTAATGATGAAATTATCAGATGTATTAAAGGCTAAGGATATATAATATTAATGAATTGTGAGAAACCAATACTATAGTTCACACCAACACAAGACCACTTTGTAATAAAGCAAAAAAAACAGCAAACCCGGGCTTTTCAGTTCCCGGGTTGCTGCAATTATGCTGATTTGGGGTATCTTGAGTTACTTTGAAGCAGTAACGGATGGAGTCTGAATTTTTATTTTATCGGCTTTGGTAATCCCGTCAAGTACTTCAACGCTTACACCATCACTAAGCCCGGTTTTTATGATTCTTTTCTCGAAAGTCTGCGGGCCGGTTTCCACCTCAACCCATGCTGAATCACCTTCAAACTTAACCAGACTTTCCTGAACGGCGAGCACACTGTCGCGGCGTTCGAGTACGATGTCGGCATTGGCACTGTATCCGGCACGGATAAACAGATTATCTTTCAGGGAAACGGCGGCCCTTATTTCAAACTGAATTGCACCGTTTTCCTCTACGCCTTTTGGCGAAATATGCTCAAGCTGCGCTACAAATTGCTCGGTATCAATTGCACCAACAGTAAGTATCAGCTCCATGGTTTCGTGCAGCTTGCCAACTTCTGATTCATCAACCTTTCCTTTGAAGATCATTTCGCCCATATCGGCAATGGTGGCAATGGTGGTTCCATCGTTGAATGTATTGCTTTCGATCACCGAATTCCCGATTTCCACAGGCACTGTAAGCACCATTCCTGTGATGGTAGAACGAATGATGGTATTGCTCACCGAACCAGCAGTTTTTGTAATTCCTTCGCGGATAAGCTGCAGGTTATTTTCAGCAGCATCAACATCCTGACGGGCAGTTTTCAGCGCAACTTCAAAATTCTGAAGCTCAGCCTGAGCAATTACGCGGCTTTCGTACAAGGTTTTCTGACGATCATAATTGGTACGGGCATCATCAAATGATATTTTTGCACGGTTAAGCCGCGATTCTGCTTCGTTCAGACTGATCATATTGGGGATAATCCTGACTTTGGCTATCATATCACCCACTTTCACTTTCTGCCCGGCCTCGACATAAAGTTCGGAAATTATTCCCGAAATCTGAGGTTTTATCTCTATTTCCTTGCGGGGAACAACTTTTCCCGTGGCAACAGTCTTTTTTATAATGTTGGTGGTAGTGGCGGTGGTTGTTTCAAAAACTACCGGCTTTGCCTGCGATTTGCGGTACAAATAAACTATGGTACCCGCAAAAATCACTAAAATTATTACGCCAACGACGATTTTAAGAACCTTTTTCATTGTATGCTATTGTTATGGTTATTGATTTTTGGTTATTCATACCTGAGGGCATCAATGGGTTTGATGCTCACGGCTTTACGCGCAGGAATAAGGCCTGCCACTGCTCCTGAAATAATCAGTATTACCAGCGCAATTATGGCCATATTGAAATCGATACTCGGGTTTTTGAACATAGTGGATTCGCCGCCTCCCTTTGAAAGCGCATAATTCACGCCTTCGAGAATAAATACGCCGATTACAAGTCCGACATATCCGGCAAACGTGGTAAGAAATACAGATTCAGTGATAATCTGCGAAATAATATTCATAGGGCTTGCACCCAATGCCCGCTGAATACCGATTTCTTTGGTTCTTTCCTTAACAATCACCAGCATAATGTTGCTGATACCGATAACGCCTGCAAGGAGAGTTCCAATGCCAACAATCCAGATCAGTCCATTGATTCCTGCAAATAGGCCAATCATCTGATTGTATTGCTTTTGCATGTTAAACGAACCTATTGCCTGGAGATCATCGGGTGAAACAGAGTGCCTGCGCCTGAGCAATGCCGAAGCTTTTTCCTCAACCACCGATACCGGAATGCCTGGTTTTGACGTAAATGCAAACCACCCTACAATATCTCCCCAGTTATAAACCCTTTGAAATGTGGTAAGCGGAATAAATACACTCTGCTCTTTGTCACCGCCAAAATTCACCCCTGAGTTTTTTGGCTTAAATACACCAACAACCTGAAAATAAATACCTTGAATTTGTATGTATTGGCCAATGGCTTCTTCGCCCGGCTTAAACAGAACTTCATAAACCTTATTGCCGATTACGGCTACTTTGCGTTTCTCTTTCAGATCGGCATGGTTGAGAAATCGTCCGTTTTCAACTACTACCGGATCAATCAGATTCCACTCAGGGTAATCTCCCATTACAGAAAACGCACCTGATTTTGCACCCCTGATCACATTATTTCCACCACGAAAACCTCCGCCCTGCGTTCTTGGAGCCAGATGTTCAATTTCAGGAATTTCGCGACGCAGCGCATCAATGTCGTCATTCTTAAAATTGTAGTTACGCGCCCGGGGAAGTCCTTTATATGGAACTGTAGTCGGGCGCGACCACATAAAGACACTGTTGGTGGCAAAATCACCAAAATCGCCGGTAACTCCGTTTTTCAGTCCTGTGCCTGAGCCAAGCATTATGACCAGCATAAAAATACCCCAGAATACACCAAAAGCCGTGAAGAACGTGCGAAGCTTGTTCTTCTTCAGTGCACTCATTATTTCCTGCCAGCGGTCTAAGTCAAACATTCTGTTTTGTTTCTTTGGTTTTTGTTTATTATTTCTGAGGTCAGAGGTCTGAGATCAGAGGTCAGAGGTCAGATGTCAGAGGTCAGATGTCAGAGGTCGGATGTCAGAAGTCAGAGGTCGGATGTCGGAGAATTGGAAATTAGAAATTAGAAATTTCCACCTCCCCTAGTCTCCCCATCTCCTTGTCCCCTTGTCCAATTACCGTCCCTCGTCCCTTTTACCGTCCCTCGCCCCTTTCTAACCTCCCCTAGTCTCCCCATCTCCTTGTCCCCTTGTCTTCTTCGGTCTCGTTCCGATAGTCAGATGTCAGATGTCAGAAGTCAGAGGTCTGAGATCAGAGGTCGGATGTCGGAGAATTGGAAATTAGAAATTAGAAATTAGAAATTTCCACCTCCCCTTGTCTCCCCATCCCCTTGTCTCCTTGTCCTCTTGTCTCCTTGTCAAAAAACTACTCATCCCTCAACGCCTCAATCGGCTTTATCGCAGCAGCGCGCCTTGCGGGAATAAATCCTGCCAATGCCCCACTGAAAACCAGAAGAATAAGTGCATAAATGGCTACTTTCAGATCGACAGATGGTTGCGAAAAAAACTGGGATTCTATCTTGCTGCCAACCGTTTCAAGTATGACCACCCCCAGCACCAGACCAAAATATCCGGCAAAGGATGTAATGAGCACTGCTTCCTGAAGAATCAGGCTGACAATACTCCAAGGAGTTGCACCCATTGCTTTTCTGATGCCGATTTCTTTGGTTCTGTCCTTCACCACAATCATCATTATGTTGCTGACGCCTACAATTCCGGCTATGATTGTTCCGAAACCTATAATCCAGATAAACAGCCTGATACCGGCAAAAAGACGGGTGAATTTCTGAAATTCTTCCAGACTGTTCCAGGTAAATATTGCCCTTGGGTCTTCCGGATCGAATTTGTGTAAGGTGGCAAGTTTTGTGCGTACTTCCTTTTCTATCTGCTTACTTTCCTCAACTGAAGCTTTTCCAACTGTAATTGCAATGGTATTGATGCGGTTATCGCCCGAAAACACCCTTTGCGCTGTAGAAATGGGCAGATAAATTGTGCGCATATTGTCATCACGGTTGTCGTCATCGGTAAATAACCCGACCACTTTGAATGGCACTCCGTTTACATTGATGTATTTCCCGATTGGATCTTCTCCTTTGAATAGCGCTTCCTCAACCTGGGTGCTGATCACAGTTACCTTTCTGAAATGCTCAACATCAGGATTGTTGACAAATCGTCCTTTGACGATGGAAATTTTTTCGATATAAGCGTAATCGGGATAAACGTTTCTGATGTTGAAGGTGCCGAACTGCTTTTTGTAGGACAGTGTGTTGGTGCCCCACATGTTATAACGTGAAGAGCTTTTATCGATTCCCCCGACTGAGGATTTTACTGCGTCGTAATCCTCGTTAACCAACTGCACATTGCGTCCGGGTTTCATTCCTTTATAAGGTAAACTTGTCTGGCCACTCCACACCCAAATGGTATTGGTTGCCGAGGACTCAAATTCTTTATTTACACCATTTTGCAATCCTGTACCTGAGCCAAGCAGAATCATGAGCATAAATATACCCCAGGCCACACTGAATCCTGTCAGGAAGGTCCTGAGTTTGTTCTTCTTGATGGTACTGAAGATTTCCTGCCACTTATCGGTATCAAACATGGTAAATCTGCAAAGTTTAAGGTTTCAATCCCGATAACTATCGGGACAAAAAATCGGAAGAGAATGTATGGTAACCCAATTGTTTCCCTGAGTTCATCAGCTGTTCATTATCACTTACGAAAGCACAGGATTTTTACCATTCAGCACTTCACTTTCAATCAGTCCGTCTTTCAGGCGGATAATTCGTTTGGTCATATGCGCAATGTCATTTTCGTGCGTAACAATGAGAATGGTAATGCCTTCCTGATTGATTTCTTTCAGAATCTGCATTACTTCATATGAGGTTGTCGTATCCAGCGCTCCGGTAGGTTCATCGGCAAGAATCACCTTTGGCTTCGAAATAAGGGCACGGGCAATGGCAATACGTTGCTTTTGCCCTCCTGAGAGTTCATTGGGCATATGTTCAGCCCAATCTTTGAGGCCCATGCGCTCAAGATATTCCATAGCAATACGGTTGCGTTTTTTGCGGGGAATATTCTGATAATAAAGTGGTAGTGCAACATTTTCAAGTGCGTTTTTAAATGAAATCAGATTGAACGATTGAAAAACAAAGCCTATATAACGATTACGCAAAGCTGCTGCTTTGGTTTCGCTCTGGCTGCGGATCAGGGTATTGTCGAGGTAATAATCCCCGACGTCGTAATTGTCGAGAATGCCAAGAATGTTGAGCAAAGTTGATTTACCGGAGCCTGAAGAACCCATGATGGAAACAAACTCACCTGACTCAATATTCAGATCAATGCCCTTGAGCACATGCAGACTGTTGCTGCCGGTTATATAGGATTTGTTGATATTTGTAAGTCGGATCATGGTTTAAATCTGTTTATCAGGATCAAAAAAATGTTTGACCTTTGGTTGAGCATTTTGAGGAAATCCAAAAACTAATTGATTAACGCAAATGAGGCTTCAGTAATTGTTGCCGAATTGCCAACGATAATGCGCTGTATGTTTACGTACTGCTTTCAATTACACTTTAAGCTGAGTATTCAGATATGCAGGCAAATCAGTCTGAGCAGAAATCATAATTCAGGATGTTAATCATGAATTATGCCAAATCTCTATTCGCCTGTTTATCTGCTCATTACAAAGATTTCTATTGAAATTCCATTTGATCAGATGTACGGGAATGAAGCTGATATGCACGATTCTGTTCACCTATCTGAATGCTTTGTTTGACTCAAAATTGAGGTAAAAGTTACATACCTGAAAGTAAAACCTGGTGAAACGACAATCTGGCTCCCTGAACCGCAGAAATGAGCCGGTGAATTGGAAACGGCCGAAATTCAATTCTAACAGATTCAAAGTATGGTCGGTTCAGCAATTGCCAATGATGGTAAACATCAGTAAGTCGAAACGGTTTAAAGAAAACGAGGAAGACACAGAAAAATTATCTTCGGGTGAAGGTGCCGGGATGTATCAAATCCTTCTGCTTCAGCAGATCAAAAATATGCTCGCGTTGTTCGAGCAGTTGATCCACTGTGGCAGGACTTTTTCGCCTCAGCATCCATAAACCAAATCTGCCCCTGAGCCGAAGCAGATGAAGGTAATGGTAAAATGCAAGAAGCCCTGCAAAAGCCGATAGTACCAAAACCAGCAGCACACTCATTACACTATTGATTACCAAATATATAACAACAGCGGCCAACAGGTACCATATCAGAAAAAATACAAAGCCGTAACCATAATGCAGAGAGGCCAGAAATTGCTTGTCGCGGACTTTTCGGGCCATAATAACCGGCATTTTATAGGGCAGGTAGTTAAATAACATTCCCCACAAATGAAAAGGGAGCAAAATCAATGACATTATCGCTGAAAAAAGAAGACCACCGGATGCAGGCAAACTCTGTTGCAAAAGTTTTTCACGCAATTTGTATTTTTTCAGGGCATTAAAATAGGTCTGGGTTTCCTTTTGCACCTGTTGCATCCATTCCGGATCATCTGCAACTACAACATCCATCTTTTTTACAAATGATTGCGTATCGTAAAACTGAGCAATTCTTGCTTCGTGACCGCTCAAATTGTTTTTCGATTCAACCATCTGATCCAGTTTCATGTAAGTCCGGAAATACTGATCCTGTCTTACATCGATCATAAGTTTTTGAATGGCTTCACTTAACTTAAGGCGAAGTTGTACGATCGCTTTTTGCGGATTTTCCTGATAAAGCGGATAGTATTCTGAAACAGCGATCGGTTTGCCGTAAATTAATAGCAGATCGGTGCCAGCACGGCTATATTGCGTATAATCAATTCCAACAGGAACAATCATAATTTCATCACTGAACTGCTCCGATTCGGCTGTAAGAAAAGCCATACGGCATATACCCTTCTTAAGCGGCTGCAGCTTCTTTATGGGGCTGTGTGTGCCTTCGGGCAGAATGGCAATAGGCAGTCCGGCTTTCAGCACACGTGCAGTATGCTGAAAGGTTTCATAATTCTGGTTCATGGTTTCTGCCCCATCGCGTGGGCGAAAAACCGGCAACATCTTTAAAAAATAAAGAATACCGGCAATAACCGGTTTTTTAAAAATATCGGCTCTTGCCAGAAAAACCACTGGCTTTCCATAGGCAAATAACATAGCCAGAGCGTCCATCAAGGCATTCTGATGATTGGCTGCAAAAATTACTTGTTGCCCTTCGGGAATATTATCTCTGCCAACAATGATAAATCTCCGGTAAAACAAGTTGAAGAAAAACTTTGCCGATACAGATAGTAATTTATAAAATACTGATGTCTTCTCAATGTTGTGTAAACCCATACTTTTCTCTGGATTATAGTTACTTTCCGGAAATAAGCCCGGGGTGAGTGAAATCAGGAAGGAATCGGTTCGATTTCTTTAGCCGGCCTTGCCCATGACCAAAATGTTGCAAGCCCCAGTCCGGCCAGAATATGCCAGATGCCCCACCAGGCTGCAATAAATGCCATGCCACCCATATTAAGTTCAGGTGGAAATATCTTTGGATTAAACAGAAGAACAAGACCGAGACCCGAGTTCTGAATGCCGGTTTCAATGGAAATTGTCCGCCGGTCGATGCGATTGAGCCTGAATACCGAAGCAGTCAGATATCCTGAAATTAAAGCCATTGAGTTGTGTATCAACACAATAATCAGTATCCAGTTGATGTATTTGATAAAATAACCATAGTTATTCCTGAATGCCAAAACAACAAAGGCAACAAAAACCAGTATTGAAAGGGTTTTGATTGGCTTTTTAATTTTATCGGTCAGGCGGGGTAGCTTCTGTGAAAATAAAATGCCGGCAACCACTGGAATTCCAAGCAGAATAATAACTGTTCTGAACATATCCAGCGGATCGATGATAATAGGCCTGAGAAGCGGAGAGGTGGTAGAGTACAACTTTCCCCAGAAGGCAAAATTAAGGGGTGTAAAGATTAAAGCCATTACAGTGCCTGCAGCTGTCAAACTAACTGACAAGGCAACATTGGCTTTGGCTACACTCGAAATAAAGTTTGATACATTTCCACCAGGGCATGAAGCAACAAGCAACATTCCAAATGCTACTGAAGGCGTAATAAAACCGCCCAGCAGCCAAACAGCCAGAAAAGTAATTGCAGGCAAAATCAGAAACTGAGCAAATAGCCCGACTATGACTTTGCGCGGGTTTTTCAATACATCCTTGAACTGTCCCCACTTGATGTCAAGGGCAACGCCAAACATAATGAATCCGATTGTGATGTTCATTAAATGAAGGCTGGCCTGACTGAAATTCAGTCTGATGCTATCGAGCAATAACAAATCTTCGTGCATAGGATAGGTTTATTGAAAATTGACGGGTAAAACTAAGAAATTTTACAATATGTTATGCAATGTTGTTTAGTTACTGTCTCGGAGTTAAATGTAAAATGACAAAATATCCTTTACAGCACGTGTGGGATTACCAAAGAAAAATTGACTTTTTGTGCTTTCCCGCACGTGCGGGACTCAGCATGACAATGTAAACGGCTGATATCGTGTTATTTAAAGAATCAATGTTGCCAAAACACGAATGTCACACTGAGCGGAGTCGAAGTGTCTGAAGTAAAAAAAATCCCGGACCTTTTAAAAAGCCCGGGACATGAAAGTTGGTTTGGATAAAACTACTGACGAGGAGTCCTGGTAAAGACAAGCTCTTCAATAATGTTGGAAGCCCCGGCATACTTGTCAATGATGAACATAACGTAACGTATGTCAACATTAATGGTGCGCTGCAATTCGGTTTCAAATGCAATATCGCCGCTCATGGCTTCCCAGTTTCCATCGAAAGCAATTCCGATAAGGTCACCCTTGGCATTGATTACCGGGCTGCCTGAATTACCACCTGTAATATCATTGTGGCTGAGGAAATTCACAACCATACGTCCATCTTTATCTGCCCATTTTCCGAAGTCTTTTTTCTCATAAAGTTCCTTCAGTTTTGCAGGTACAATAAACTCATCGTTGGTAGGATCTTCTTTTTCGATGATTCCTTCCATGTAGGTAACATAATCATAATGAACCGCATCGGCAGGGAAATAATCGAGCACCTTGCCATAAGTTACCCTCATGGTTGAATTGGCATCAGGATAATAAACTTTATCGGGATTGGCTTTGCGCAGACCATCAACAAAAAGTCGTTGAGCTCTTTTCAGTTTCTCATTTACAGGACCCGTGTTTTTATTCTGAGTCATAAAGGAGTTGTAAAAAGAGTTGGTCAGTTTATATGACAAGTCCTTTTCGAAAGTCTTTAAGGATGGTTTGGCAAGAAATGCATTGTATTTCTCAGGGGTTGCAAGCACCGATGTTTCAAAAACCTTTTTAGCGAACAGCTTCACATCGCCTTTGTATTTTTTGTCGATCAGATTGTAAATATCAGGCAATGATTCGGCAGGAATATCCTGACGGTACATTTCAAGAATGGCAGCAAGTATTTTTTCCTCGGTAGGTGCATTGTAATTCTTGAACTGCCCTTCGCCCATTGCATAAAACGGTGCCAGTGAAGCCTGCAGTTCTTCGCCCTTTTGACCGCTTTTCAGAATATTGATAATTCCCTGGGTCTGCAGCGGGAATTGCATCATTTGTGAACCAAAAAGCGCAAGCTGAAAATTCCACAATCTTGCATTATAATTGGTTTCGGTGAAGTTAGCATATGAATCAGAAAGATCCTGCAATACTGTTCCGTACTTTTCTACGCGGCTTTCATCGGCTTTAACCCATGCATCAAAATGATCTTCGATGGCTTTCTTTTTGTCATAAACATTCAGGCGTTTAAGACCGCGGCTTTCGCCGATTTTGTTTTTCCAGAAATTGGCCAATCCGGCATAGTTGGAAGCATATTTGATGCGAACTTCATCACTTTTGTCCATATCAGCCTTCATAATTTCAAGAATCCTGCCGGATACTTTTATGATGGCCGGGTTTATTTCGTTAAGCGTTGCCTGAATGCCATGTGAAGTGCGATAACGGTCGGTTGTTCCGGGATAACCCCAAATCATTGCAAAGTCTTCGCGTTCAACACCATCCACTGATATTTTAAGGAAATGTTTGGGTTTTAAAGGAATATTCTCTTTTGAATATTCGGCAGGTTTTCCGTCAGGGCCTGAGTAAATCCTGAGAATACTGAAATCACCGGTATGGCGGGGCCACATCCAGTTGTCGGTATCACCACCGAATTTTCCGATTGCTGAAGGAGGAGCTCCTACCAGGCGAACGTCTTTATAAACCTCATAAACAAAACGATAGAATTCGTTTCCATTGTAAAAACCTTTCACAGAAACCTCATATTTGCCTTCGGCAGATTCTTCCTGTTTAAGAATTTCAACAACTTTTGCTATAGCTGCTGATCTTTCACTTTCAGTCATTTCGGGGGTAATTCTTTCCATCACCCTCGAGGTTACATCGTCCATTTTTACCAGAAAAGAAGCAGTAAGTCCTTCGTTGGGAAGCTCTTCTTCATGGCTGCGTGCCCAGAACCCGTCGGTAAGGTAATCATGCTCAATTGAACTGTGTTTCTGAATAACATCATAGGCGCAGTGATGGTTGGTAAAAAGCAGGCCTTTGGGCGATACCACCTCGGCTGTGCAGAATCCGCCACCAAGGCTTACAATTGCATCTTTCAGACTTGCATTGTTGATGTCGTAAATCTCCTGAGGGGAGAGTTTAAGACCAGCTTTCTGCATGTCGGTGTAGTTGAGCCTTTCAACAAACATTGGAAGCCACATGCCTTCGTCAGGCGGATTTCCTGCGCGCAACCCTGAACTCAGGGCTACAATCATCATCAGGGTAAAGAAGAGTTTTCTCATTTGAATGAAATTGATTATTTGGTTATTATAAAAATTCGTGAGTGTGTTTGTTATGTGAAAGGATTTGCGGAATATGCCCAAAATCGTGCCATGTAAGCATGTATTTGTAAATCAAATACATGCCTGTTTCACCCAAAGGATAATAAAACAGGCATGTACGGTTTTGGTGTATGGTTGTACGAAATCGCACAATGGATGAATACTAAAGATCCATCACACTCCTACCTTGTTCAAATACAATATCAACTGGAATTCCGGCGCCTTTCAGCTTATCGAGATCAAGTTTCAGCTGAGCAGGAATAACAGATTTGGTAAGAATCAACTCCTTTGCTTTATCGTAGTTTCCATCGCCCTGCAGCGTAAGAATCATGCCACCCAGACTTTCAACAGCAGCTTTCATGATGTCGAAGTTAACCATATAGGTTCCGTCTGCCTGATGGGTGAAAGCTCCTTTTTCACTGAAATAGCTGAAAGTAAGCATATTGGCTTTACCATGCGCACTGGCTGCACCAAAACGTACCGAACGGAAAATGCCGGCCATAAAGGTTACATAGTTATCCATAACTTCGCCTTCATTGAGTTCACCCATTTCGTATAGTTTGGTAACCATGTAAAGACCGAGAATATCGGCTTTGGCTTCCTCAATGGCTGAGTATTGCTCCTTAAGTGCTTCGCGGACAGTACCTTTTCCATCAAGGGTGTTTTTGATTCCAAGTCCGTGTGCAACTTCGTGAAACATGGTGTTTGCAAAAAATGCATCAAACTTAATATACTTTCTCTGCGAAGGATCAATCAGCACATCAGAAATGGGAACAAGAATCTTGTCGAATTTTGCTTTCATGGCATTCTTCAACTGCAGCTTGCGCGAACCTTTTTTCAGTTGTACTTCTTCGTCATTCGGCAGGTTTATGGCTATGGTTTTACTTCCTCCATTGCAGTCGCCGGCGTAGTAAATAACTTCGTAGGCATTCAGATCGGCATCTGATCCCGGAACTTCGTTCTTATACTTCTGGTCAACGGGCAGTCCTTTCTGAAGATCGGGGAGCAAGGCAGCAAAATGAGTGAGGCGATCGCTCCACTCAACATCTTTTATCAGTATAAAAGCTTCCTGGGCTGCTTTATAGCCAAACATAGCATCTTCATAATTTTCGATGGGGCCAACCACAAAGTCAATGTTTGAGGTTTTCATATCCATCCACGCGAAGTCGCTTTCCTGATATTTGTCGGTAAGTAGTGCTTCGGCGCGAAGCTCAAGATATTTTTTCAAACCGGCATCTTCGGCAAGTGCAGCTGCCTGTTTGAGTAAATCAGAAGCTTTTTTAACCTGTGAAGCATACGCCTGATGATACCATACAACGCGCAATGAGCTGTCTTCGTTGCGACGGATAAGGGTGTAAAGGCTCGTTTTATCGGGATTGTCAAAAGCTTCAAATTCCTCTTTGGTCATATCAACCGGATAGAAATTTGCACCAAGCGGTTTGGCGCCGATTCCGGCGATAAAAGGCTTGTTTCCATTGAGCCTGTCCCATGGACCGTAATTTATAAGTGCGAATTTTCTGGCGTTTTCGTCATTAATTCTTGCCAGAAAGGCATCTTTATTGCCAATGGTTTGCTGCCAGAAAATTTCGTCCATAATGGCTGCCGCATCAAACAGCAATGGAAGCATCTGTTTCTCTTTTGCTGAAAGGTGACTGATATCGGCCTTGAGAGTAACAGGAGCGTAGATTGAGAGGCGCTGTGCCACATCAGTGTCCTGATCGGGGGTAAGGGCTTCTCCCGCAGGAATTACACCCTGATGTAATTTTTCCATTTCTTCTTCGCTTTTAATACTTTTTCCGCAGCCGGCAACCATGGCCAGCATACCGATAACCGCGATAACGGTTGTTACTTTGCGCAACATAATGGTTTCTAATTAGGTGGGTTAATTTCTTTAACGGGGCTAAATTACAGATTTTGTAGTAAGGTATGTATATGATGGGGATAATTATTGGGAAAAGAGATAAAAGCTTAAAAATAAAATATTGACAATATAAGCTGATGCACAGTTATTACCCGGTCAAAGAAGCAATGCAATAACAATAAATCTGATTACAAAAAGGCAGCAGGATTGACTCAAAGAGAAGGAACTGTTTTTAACTTTTCGGATTAAAAAGAGGCAGTGTAAACAGAAATCTGCTTCCTTCACCTGGCTTACTTTCCACTGAAATGGCTCCACCATTGCGCTCAGCATACTCTTTAACCAGAATCAGACCCAGACCGGTACCCCGCTCATTGGCTGTTCCTTTGGTAGAAACACCCTTATTCCCGAGGCTGAAAAGGGTTTTTAAGATGTCACTTTTTATACCAACACCAGAATCTTTTACCTCAATTTCTGCAAAGTCATCCCTTACACCCAGTTGAATTTCGACCAGACTACCTGGATAAGAATACTTAATAGCATTGGATATCAGATTTCTAAGTACAACACGGCACATATTGATATCGGCAAACACCATTGTAGAATTGTTGGATTCGAATGACAGTTCTATTTGTTTCGATACTGCCTGTGCATTGGCCTGAATGATGGTTTCACGAATCAACGATTCGATATAAAAATCCTCAGGGCTTGGGCTGGAATTTCCCATCTGGCTTTTACCCCAGGCCAGCAGATTATCAAGAAGCTGGTAAGTGCTTTCGGTGGAAGTAAGGATTTGCTGCACCATCAGCTTGCGCTCCTTATCATCAAAATCATCGTATTCATCGTTCAATAACCGCGAAAACCCGAGAATTGACGTAAATGGACTGCGCAGGTCATGCGCTATGATTGAAAAGAACTTATCCTTGGTAAGGTTTGCCTCCTTCAATTCTGTTTCTATCTTCTTTTGCTGCGCTTCTACCAGTTTACGTTTATGAATGTTTCGGGTAACAGCTATTATTCTGCCAGTAGCCAATCCCTTGCTATCATACTGGGGCTGAATCATGCTCTCGAACCATATCAGATTTCCATTGGTGTCTTCAATCCGGAATGAGATAAGAATCGGTTTATTATACCGGTTGAGTTGCTTGCCGATCTGCTTCATCACAGGCTTGTCTTCAAAGTATATAAGATCAGCCACATCGGTACCGGTAACATTTTGGGGTTGATAGCCCAAAATTCCGAGGATTGAAGGAGAGACATATTCTACAAATCCATCCATAGAATGAATGGAGATTATATCGTTTGAGTTTTCGGCAATCAGCCTGAACATCTCTTCGCTTCGCCTGAGTGCTTCGCGGTGCAATTCTATTTCTGAGATGTCGCGCCCGACAAACTGATAGCCTGATATCTCTGACTCCTTATCGAAAAAGGCACGCAAAGTCCATTGCACGCGCAAAAAGCCTTTTTCACCTGTTGAATATTTCTGATTAAAACCTGCTACTGATTTGCCTTCAACCAATGATTTTAATGCCCGCCTGAGCCTGATATAGTCTCTGGGATCAAAAAATGATTTGAGGTCAGATACCCCAATCGCTTCTTCGGTCAGATTAAAAAACTTCTGAAATGCTTTATTGCAGAAAGAAAGGATTTTCCTGGCATTAAATCTGCAGATAAGTTCTGTTTGATCGTCAACAACCGTTTGAAAAAGACTGCGGCTTTCAAGCAGTTTTTCCTGAAACTCCTTTTCCCCGGTAATGTCAACAACAACTCCACTTACCTGTCCCGGTTCATCCTCTTCACTTTTTAAATAATACCCTGATTTTCTGACCCATCGGGTTCTGTCGTTCACCAGTATTCTGAATTCAAGGTCAAACCATCCGAAGTTGGTGGTAATCCGCGACCACATTATTTTAACTCTTTCCCTGTCGGAAGGGTGAATTATGGAATATAAATGTTTCAGGGTAATGTCTCCGGGCTCCATACCGGCTATTTCAAAACACCTTTCATTCCAGTTGAGTTTATTGGTTTCGGGATTCCAATCCCATACCCCGGCCTTTAATGCAACCAATGCAATTTCATATCGGTTCTCCACACGGGTTGCATCAACCTGATCGCGCAAATTACCGACTATCTGATCAAGCAGTTGCTTATTCCTCTTCTCAAGAGAGGCAATTCTTTCGTTTGACGCCTGATTGATTTGCCCGGAGATTAATTCCTTTTGGATCTGCAGTGCATTGCTCTGACTGACTTCACTAACTACACCCAGAATCCCGGTTGGCCGCCCATGCTCATCATTAAGCGGCGCTTTGGTAATTCCTGCAATACGCAATTTATCGCCATCCTGAATAAACCCGGCTTCATATGACACCAGAAGCCCGGTTTCGAGAACTTCAAGATCGGCTTTGCCGTGTTTTTCCGTCAACTCTTCACTGGTGATTTCGGCAAGGGTTTTTCCGATGACTCCGCTAAGTGAACCCAGATTAAGTAATTGAACATACCGAGAATTACAATAGATAAACTTCAGGTCAATGTCTTTGATAAAAACAGGAACCGGAAAGCTTTCAAGCAGCTTTTGAATATTCGCATCAGAACTTTTAATAGCTGAAATTGCCACAGTATTTCCTTTATCTGAAACTACAGGATTATCATCATCTTCAATGGGTTGCCCGATATCTTTATTGTTTTTAATGTCATTTTTTGACCCGGGAGCCATCAGTTTCTCCTATTTGACCTGTATTAATGTGTAAAATTAAAAAAAAATATCAACCTAACTAAAAAAACATATCAACTGGTGGGAAATAATCGTGTCCGATTATTTCCGGAGGATAACGCAGAAGACATAGTTGAAATTGATCGTTTTGTGCTTCGTTCCGATAGCATATCGGAACCGCTACCAATGACTGATTGTTCGTTTGATCCTTCGACTCCGCTACCAATGACAGATTGTTCGTCCGATCCTTCGACTCCGCTCAGGAGGACATCGTATAGAGTTGATAATGTGTGCATTAAAAAGATTCATTACTGACCAAACACGAATATCACACTGAGTCCCGCACGTGCGGGAAAGTGTTTAAACGCTTGATTTAACTGTCATCTCCGCATTATGCTCAATTTTTTTTGAGTCTCAACTCAGCATGACATTGTAAATAGTTGATTGCACATGCATTAATAAGGAGCAAGGCTGACCAAACACGAATGTCACACTGATAGGTCGAAGTGTTTTTGACATTTATGTTATTAAAAGCAACAACGCCACTCCAATTAAAAAACGCAACATTTACCCGCGATCTTTATCTTTGCCGCCGCAGATCAATTGCGGTGAATTAATGGATACCATCATCAAAAGAATCTTCCGGAGCGCAATGACTGCCTTGCCCAAGGGCGTTAAAACGGCATGGTGGCTGATAAAAATCACAGTTCCCGTTTCGTTTGCGGTTATGTTGCTCGATTTTTTTGGTGCGCTTAATTACATTGCCGGTTACACTGGACCGGTTTTTAACCTTATCGGACTTCCGGGAGTTTCAGCTGTGGTTTTTATAACCAGCATATTCACCAATATTTATTCAGTGGTTGCAATTCTTGCAATGCTGGGACTGCCTTTGCGGGAAGGCACAATATTGGCGACCATGTGCCTTATTTCTCATGGCTTTCTGATAGAAAGTGCAGTGATGAAACGGACAGGTTCTTCGGTTTCAAGAATGATTCTGGTGAGGCTTAGCGGCAGTTTTTTAGCTGCATGGATGCTCAACCTGGTTATGCCCGGTGAAATGTCGGATGAGATGCACGGAATAATTGCTGCACAAACCGATTTCTCTTTAGCATTGATGCATTGGCTGAAATCCATTTCTGCGACAGTGATAAAAATCCTTATTCTGGTGAATCTCCTGCTGATTTTTCAGCAGATAATGGAAGAATTCGGATGGATTGCGCTCATAAATAAACCCTTGCGCCCGCTGATGAAGTTGTTCGGTCTTCCGCAAAGTACCACACTCTCGTGGGTGGTAGCCAATCTGATAGGGCTGGCTTATGGTTCGGCAATTATGATTGATCAGAAAGAAAAGGGCAAAATGAGCAGCAAAGATGCCGATCTGCTGAATCATCATGTTGCGGTGTCGCATTCACAACTTGAAGATCCGCTGCTGTTTATTACACTCGGATATACCCTTCACTGGCTGATATGGCCAAGGATACTTATGGCGGTGGCAGCTGTTTGGATGAGAAGAGCCGGGATCAAATATCAGACAGAAATACGTAGAAAAGTCGCTGATTCATTTCAAGTCAAGGCTTGAGCTCAAATTTTCTGGCCCAGTTCAACCCTTTCAGGGCTGGAGTTACCTATTTCCTTCGTAGCCGTGGGTTCCGCGAAAAGCTCCACCCACGGTTATTATTATTGAGCACCTTCGGCGCTCTGCACTGTCCCCGAAGGGGGCGAATTTCAAATAACCGTGGGTGTAATGCAATGGAACCCACGGTTGGCGGATGAAACAAGGAAACGCCGTCCCCGAAGGGGGCGAATAAATTTCCTTTCTTACTTTGAGTTCCGCGAAAAGTTCAACAAATGTCGTCCAGTTCAACCCTTCCAGGGCTGGAGTTACCTATTTCATTCGTAGCCGTGGGTTCCGCGAAAAGCTCCACCCACGGTTATTATTATTGAGCACCTTCGGCGCTCTGCACTGTCCCCGAAGGGGGCGAATTTCA
>Ga0351882_1032_pt2 | contig 49032 bp, 56 predicted proteins | sample BONcelFGM3001F13_FD_206762 | JGI IMG/M metagenome (GOLD analysis project Ga0351882, IMG submission 206762) | Enriched cells from coal bed in the Powder River Basin, Montana, United States - BONCAT cells FGM rep3 HSBNCT.FGM.300.1.F13 ... | reverse complement strand
CCTTCTGCAACCCCTCGAGTGTCAGCGGGGTGGGTGAGGCAAACGGAGATGCTGCCGGAGAAGCTTCCGGAGTAGGTGAGGGTTGGGGCGCGTCTTGTGCCAGCAGGCTGGCGGAGACTGCAGTCAACGCCAGGGCGCTGACCAAAGGGCGTGTCCGGAAAGTCACTCTTTGCATGGTGTGGGCTTGGTTTGGCAGTAGGTATGAATTTTTTCGTAGATCAGGATCCACATTTTTTGCTCTTCAGGAGTGAGGTGCTCCATCATCGAGCCGAGATTGTTGACGATGTCTTCCCGGATGGCCTGCACGAGTTCGCTGCCCTTCTGGGTGATCTTGACCATGACCTTGCGGCGATCTGTGGGAGCATGCCCGCGTTGCAGATAGCCCAGGTTTTGCAACCGGTCGACCAAGCCCGTGGCTGCTGCGGTCGAGTGGCTCATTTTTTCGGCGATCTCCGACATGGAGAGGGATTCATGCGCACCGATATGGCAGAGTAGAAAGAACTGCGCAAAGGAAACTTGTCCATGCACCAATTGTTCCGAAAGACGTTGGACGAAACATCGTTGCAGCGACATGATGATGTCTGCCAGGCGTTCGACTTCCGGTTGGGTGACAGTGGATGTTTCGAGCAGCATCAGGATTTTTATTAACGGCGTTAAACATTAATTGCTATTAAACAATATCCGAATTGCAAGCGCTAAAGGCTTTGGAAATTTTTTGCAAGCTTGCCTGGGTGCAAATGGGGTGGAAACTTGCAGTTCATGGAGAAATTATTCGCCCCCGGCGACCTAGCCCCGGATTTCCGAGCCTCAGCCATCGGCGGGCAATATGGTGATGCGGTTCAAGAAGTGTGTCTGGCCGATTTCCGGGATCGCCCCGTCATCCTTTATTTTTATCCCAAGGACGACACCCCCGGCTGCACGATCCAAGCCTGTGATCTGCGCGATCACTACGCCCAAGTCCTCGCTCAGGGCGCGGTCGTTTTCGGCGTCAGCATCGATACCATCGAGAGTCATCGCAAATTCATCAAAAAGCACAGCCTCCCGTTTGCATTATTGAGTGATGAGGGCCACCGTATAGCCGATGCCTACGGCGTATGGGTGGAAAAACAGCTTTACGGGAAGACCTTCATGGGAACGGAACGCAGTACGTTTGTCATCAGGCCCGACGGCAGGATCAAATCCATCTTTCGCAAGGTGAAGCCGACAACTCATACCGACAATTTACTAGAGGATCTTCGACGCTTTGAACCGTGACAATGTCATCAAGCTCTACGACCGGCTTGCCGGTCTTGTGGACAAACTGCCGGGAGGCCTCCAAAAACCGATCCTGCGCGAGCTGACCCCCATCCGCGAAGTCTTCTTGGAGCAACGTCCTGCTCGACTCCTCCTCATTGGTGAAGTCGGTCGCAGTGTCCCGGAATTTCTCAACCAGCTTTGCCCCGGAGCTTTTTTCGAAACAGGTCCGAGCGACAATGGGTGGCGCACCTACAGCCTTCCCGAGCGTGGGGAGGTTCAGATCCTTGACGCCCGGGCGGATGTCCCCAGGGAAGGTATCGAAGCTGCTTTGGAGCGTTATCCGGCGGATCTGCTGCTTTACCCTGTTGAATCGGGAGATTCGTTGACGCTCCCTGTGCTGGAGACAGCTGCTTGGGTGGCTGAGACGGCAGGACGAACTGTCCCCTTAATCGGTATCGTGGAAGGTGATGAAGCCCTGAGAGCACGCTTCTCGGCCCTCCTCCCCAGCCGGAAGGAACTTGCGAGCCGCCGCTGGCTGGTGACCACCTTCGAGCCTGCCGAGGCCTTGGCGGAAATGATGTGCTCACTCTTGCCGGACTCCGCGAAGCTTGAGTTTGCCAGATTGTCTGGAGCAAAGCAGGCGCAGGCCCAGATTGCCAAGTCCCTGCTGAAATCCTTCACCGCTGTTTGCGGTGTCATCGGTGTCCAGCCGATCCCCTTGGCTGACATGCCGGTACTGACCGCACTGCAGACTCTGATGGTCGGTCTGATTATCCACACGACGGGGCGTAATGTGAGTCCTCGCTTGATAGCGGAATTTCTCGGCGCTCTGGGTCTGAATGTCGGAGCGGGTATTCTTTTCCGCGAAGGGGCTCGCGCTCTCGTGCGGATCGTTCCCTTCTGGGGGAATGCGGTATCCGGCATCGTAGCCGGTGCCGGAACCTATGCCATCGGGCGGGCGGCAATCGCCTACTTCATCGAAGACACTCCGCTGACGGAGACCCGCAAGCTGTTTCATCACTTGCTGCCGGGCTGGTTTTCCTTCAGGAAGCGGCAACTGCCGATGGAGAAGGAAGTCAATCTCCCAGAAAAAACGGGAGAGTAAAAAGCTCCTGCTACCCATGCCTTGCGGTGATGACCGCAGGCATGGCAGGAAGAGTTTTGCTGAAGCTGGATTCTAGCCCGGGATCGACTTGATAAGTTCCGCGTTTGTCGGGTATTTGCGGATGAAAAAGAGCAGGCGTTCAATGGCCTCGATCGGCTTGTGACCGGCCAGACCGCGACGGATGACGCCGATCTTGTGGAGGTCGTCCTCGGACAGGAGGAGTTCTTCACGACGAGTGCCGGAAAGGAAGATATCCACCGCCGGGTAAATGCGCTGGTCACTGATCTTGCGATCAAGCACAAGCTCCATGTTGCCGGTGCCCTTGAACTCCTGGAAGATCAGGTCGTCCATGCGGCTGTTCGTCTCGATGAGAGCCGTAGCCATGATGGTCAGCGAGCCGGCTTCTTCCGTATTACGAGCGGCAGCGAAAAGCTTGCGTGGGATCTCGAGAGCGCGGGAATCCACACCACCGGACATCGTGCGACCACCGCCGCCTTGGGCGTTGTTAAAGGCGCGACCGATACGGGTGAGTGAGTCCATGAGCACAAACACGTCCTTGCCCATCTCCACCAGACGCTTGGCGCGCTCGACGGCGAGCTGGGCGATGCGGGTATGGGTCTTAATGTCGGAGTCGTTTGAGCTGGCCAGCAACTCGGCAGAGGGCACGGAACGGCGGATCTCTGTGACTTCCTCGGGCCGCTCATCCACGAGCAGGATGATGATCTTGATCTCGGGGTGGTTCTTCACCACTGCGTCAGCGATGTGCTGAAGCAGCGTGGTCTTGCCCGTACGGGGAGGAGCTACGATCAGTCCGCGCTGGCCTTTGCCTATCGGCGTCATCATGTCGATCACGCGTGTGGTGTAGCGCTCAGGCACCGTCTCCAGAATGATACGCTTGTTCGGGCTGATAGTCGTCAGCTCTTCGAAAACGGGCAGGTTCTGATAGGTGTCAGGAGAATCTCCCTCGATTTCGATCAGCTTGAAAAGCTGAGGTCCTCGGCTGCCGCACCCTTCGGGGTCTTACCAATGAGCTTGTAGAGAACAAACAACACAGCCACCCCCACCAGAATGAGGATTACATTTCCCTTAACAAAATTACTCGCTCCAATGACGAACTGAGTCAGGACAGGCAAGGGTTTGCCACCAAGCATGTCCGCAAAGATTGCCTCAAACTTCGGAACGATAAAGACGAGAAGGAAGGCCATGATCACGATGGCGATGACCAAGACGATGATGGGGTAAAACATGGCCGAGACGACCTTGTTTTTGATCTTCTGGGCTTTTTCCTGGAACTCGGCCAAGCGGAGCAAAACGAGCTCCAGCACACCGCCAAGCTCGCCAGCCTTGACCATGTTGACGTACAACTTGTTGAAGATCTTCGGGTGGCCGGCGAGGCTTTCTGAGAAGGTGCCACCGCCCTGAACGGATTCCGCCAAGCTGATGGTCACCTTGCGAAGAACCGGATCGGGTTCTTGCTTGGACAGTACAGTGAGGCCGCGCAGCAAGGGCAGACCGGCATCGATGAGAGTCGCCAATTGGCGAGTGAAAATCATGAGCGTCTTACCCTTGACGGTCTTGCGCTCCATGAAAGGGATACTGATCTGCTTCGATCCGCCTGCCGCAGGCTTGGCGGCAGTCTTGGCCGCCGTCTTGACGGCTTTTGCAGCGGCCTTGCCGCCCTTGCCTTCCTCGAAAATACTTTTGGGAAAATATCCCGCCTGTCTTAATTGACCGACTGCCTCGGTTTGCGAATCAGCTTCGATGACACCGGCGGCTTCCTGCCCTCTGGAATCAAGGGCAACATAATTGTATCGGGGCATGGCGTTTGGGGTAACTGGGGATACTCAGTAGTATAGAATAAATAAGAAGGCTACAGGAGTGTCTAGCAAAGAATCCGGCGGAGTCTCAAATGGAGCCTATCTGCCATATGATCGCTCCGCCATCACGGACTGGATCTACGGAAGCCTTTTTATATCGTACACGCGCTATCTCAGGAAGGAGTTGTACTGTTTTTCGCGACCAATGGTGGTAGCGGGCCCGTGTCCGGGCAGCACGACGACATCATCACCAAGAGGAAAGAGCTTCTTGCGAATGCCTGAAATGAGCAGATCATGGTCCCCTCCGGGAAGATCCCATCGCCCGATGCCTCCGTTGAAAAGCACATCCCCCCCAACGACAACCGACTCAGAAGGAAGGTAAAAGCAGAGGCTGCCCGGGCAGTGACCGGGCACATGCGAGACTTGGCAAGTCGCTCCAAGGAATTTTTGCTCACCTTCCCCGATGATGGCACCTCCCGTGACAGGCTCGACTTCAAGAGCGAAACCCCAATCGCGGAAAAAATCACGATCGGTGATCATTGGCAGCGTCAGCTCATGGTAAGCCACGCGGCAGCCGTGCCGCTTCACAATGGCAGCGGCATCAGCGACGTGATCGAAATGGCCATGGGTCAACAGAAGAAGATCAATCTTTTCCCGGGCAAAAGCCTGGTCGGCACCCTGAGGAGCATCAAAGAGGATAGCTCCCTCAGGGGCTTGATAGAGGAAACTGTTCGTATCAAGGGCTCCGCCGGTAAAGGATTTGAACCGATTCTCAGATTTGTGGTCAGACATAAAACACAGAGAAAACTGATCCAGATTTGCCCGATGACAATCCTGAAATCCCCAAACGCCCCCAGCGATAGAAATTCCTGCTTCCCATTCCTTCGGAAGCGGGGCGTTTGATTTTATCCCTCCTCTCTGCCACGTTAACTCACCAAACGTTCCATGAAGCCGAAATTTTCCTTTTACGCTCTCCTCGCCGGACTTGTCCTGAGCATTGCCTTGGTCACTCCCGGCTGGGCCAAAACCATGGCCGACCCAAGTCAGGTCAGCGCTGCGGTCGCCCGTTGGCTTGAGCAGGGGCACTACACTCGTCAGAAGCTGGATGATCAGATGTCCCAGCGCCTGCTCGACACGTATCTGACGGCCTTGGACTACAACAAACTCTACTTTACCCAGCAGGACGTTGATGAATTCACTTCCAAGTATGGGAGTAGCCTGGATGATGCCTTGCTACAGGGAAATCTGGAGCCGGCGCGGGAGATCTTTAAGCGCTTCCAGACCCGCGTCCAAGATCGCGTTACCACGAATAAGGAACTCGTTAAGAAGGATTATGCCTTCAAAAGCGACAAAGTCGTGGAGTTGAACCGTCAAAAATCCCCGTGGCCGAAGGATCTTGCCGAGGCGGATCAGATCTGGCGTGACCGCGTTGAGGCTGAGTTACTTCAGGAAAAACTCAACGAACTCAAATTGCGCTCTCCGCAGGAGACAATCACACGCCGCTACGACCAAGTGCTGCGCAACATCAACGAGATGGAAGACGAGGATATCGTAAAGGCCTTCCTGAGCTCGCTCGCGCAGACCTATGATCCGCACTCGGACTATCTCAGCCCTTCGGATATGGAGAACTTCCAGATTTCCATGAGCCTTTCGCTCGTCGGCGTGGGAGCAGTGCTGCGCTCGGACGAAGGCTATGCCAAGGTGATGGAAGTGGTACCCGGCGGACCCGCTGATCTCGATGGTCAGCTCAAGGTAAACGACCGTATCGCCGCAGTGGCACAGGGTGATGGGGAGTTTGAAGATGTCGTGGACATGAAGCTCGACAAGGTCGTGGAAAAGATCCGCGGCAAGAAGGGAACTTTTGTACGGCTCCAAGTGGTGCCTGGCGATGCCACGGACGCGGCCAAGCGCAAGGTCATCACCATCCAACGCGACGAAGTGAAGCTGAAAGATCAGGAAGCAAAGGGGGAACTGCTGGATATGAAGGGTGCAAACGGGGAAAACACCCGCATCGGGTGGATCTCGCTGCCACTCTTCTATGCAGACATGGCAAATCGCGGCGGCAAGGATTCCAAGAGCACAACAAAAGATGTCGCTGCCCTAATCGAGCGCCTCAAGCGCGAGGGCATGCAGGGCCTGGTCATCGACTTGCGCCGGGACGGCGGCGGATCACTGGATGAGGCCATCAATCTGACGGGCCTTTTTATTCCCCGGGGGCCAGTCGTTCAGTCGAAGGACTCGAATGGCAAGATCACTGTCTCAAGTGACACCAATCCAAACGTTGCCTACAGTGGCCCGTTGGTTGTGCTAATGAATCGAATGAGCGCATCGGCCAGCGAGATCTTCGCAGCAGCCTTGCAGGACTATGGCCGGGCAGTGATCGTAGGAGACGAGCGGAGTTTTGGTAAAGGAACGGTGCAGACGGTGCTGGAACTCGGGCGGTTGATGCCGTTTTTCAGCATGAGCGGAGGCGAGGCTGGGGCTCTGAAGCTGACGATCCAGAAATTCTACCGTGTGAAGGGGGGATCCACTCAACTCCATGGCGTAGAGTCAGACATCATTCTGCCGTCGCTGACAGACAGCCCGGAGATTGGTGAAGGTTCGCTCAAGAATCGCATGGCCTATGATGAAGTGGCACCGGTGAAGATCGTGGACGGGATGGCTGCGACACCTCTGTTCCTTGATGAACTGCGGACAAAGTCGGCTCAGCGGATCGAGACGGACCCTGAGTTTGTCAACATCACGGAAGATGCGACCCGTATTAAGGAGAAGCTGGCCAAAAATGCCGTCTCGCTGAATGAGAAATCGCGTCGGTCGGAAATCGCAGCGGACAAGCAGCGTAAAGAAGATCGCAAGGTGGCTCGCACCGAGCGTGGGCCAGCATTGGACATCCAGGCCTATCAACTGAATCTGGACGATCTTGCGAAGCCGGAACTGAAGGTGGTGGCCTTTGATCGTAAGAATGAAAAAGCCGCTTTGATGGAAGAGGTCGATGAAGATGCCGCCAAGGAAGAGGAAGCTCCGGAACCCGACGCCGTTCGCAATGAGGCTCTGCGCATCATGCAGGATCTCATCAATCTGACGCACTCCTCGGTCCGCACGGCCAGCACGCAAAAGCCAGACGCCGCGGAATAAGGATCAGTCTGCGGAGACACGCACGAAGGCCTTGAGCGTGGCGTGTTCTCCGGAACTGCCAGGAGTGATGCGATAGGCTCCTACAGCGGAGGGAATGATGAAAGTCTCGGCGTAATGGATCTCGAAGGGCGGGAAGGCTCCGGTGGGGCTTTCCACGGTGGCGGAGTCGCCTTTGACAAGATTGAGGACATGCACGCCGTTGTCGTGGGTGTGGTGGTCAACTGGCTTGGTGAACCAGTGGCGACGAGTCTCGATGAATTCGCTGCGGTAGAGGCCGGTGCGTTCCTCGCGCCAGCCATCACCGGAAGCGAGGGGTAGGATGTTGTTGATGAGATTTTCTTTCACCCACTGCTCGCGACGCTCGGAACGGATGACATGGCGTGCACGGGAGATATTGAGAGGACGAGGCTTGCCATCGAGGCCGAGGCGGGCCCAGTCCCACATCTTGAAGGTGAAGATGTAGGGGGTATGGCTGATTTCGAGGACCATGGTATTCGCGCCCGAACAGTGACAAGTGCCAGCGGGAATGAGGAAGTGATCGTGGGGACGGGCTGGCCACTGTGCAGCGTAGAGGGAGTCGTCGAAAGCGGGGCCTCCGCCCGCCGCGGAGGCGAGGTCCGTGAACATCTGGTCGATGTCGGCGTCTTCTTTGAGGCCGAGGTAGACGGTTGCATCTTCACCGGCGGCTAGAAGGTAGTAGCTTTCGTCCTGGGTGTATTGAAGGCCAAAGCTATCGCGGGCGTAGTCGAGGAGAGGATGGACTTGGAAGCTGAGATTGCCGCCGCCCATGGTGTCGAGGAAATCGAAGCGGATAGGAAACTCGGCACCGAAGCGGCCGAAGACGGGTTCGCCGAGGAGAGCTTCGGGTTGGTGGAAGACGAGGTTGGAGGCGGGGATTTCGACGAATTGATCACCAAACTGGAGTCGGAGGCTATTTTCCTCCGGGACGCAGTCGAAGCACCAAGCGTAGTTCGGCGCCGAGCGATCCAGGTCGCAGACTTCCTTCATCCACTGACCTCCCCAAGGGCCGGGGTCGAAGAAGGGGACGACGCGGAAGGGCTGGCGAGCGACGGCTTTCAGGGCGTTTCGCAGGGTGTCGCCAGTGATGAGGCGGGGAGCACGTGGAACGGTAGTGTCCAGAAGGAAATCGCAGGTGGGAAGGAGTCGTTTTTTAAGGCGATCGCAGACCCGCCAGTCGATGAAGAAGGAACGCTTGTAGAGGAGGCTGGCTTTGGTGCCCGCGTTGTTCACGCCGAGGTTACCGGACTCTCCGCGACGCTGGCGCATCTGTTCCTCCCAGCGAGGCATGTCGGCGTAGATCAGGGCATCATAAGGAGCGCAGAGACTGGCACCGGGACCGTAGATGACGATCAAGCCTTGCGAAGGGATCGAAATTTCTGAGAGATCGAGAAAGTCCCCCATCTCAAGGCGGGTCATGAAACCGAAGACGGGATCATCGCCGCCGAGATCAGGAGCGACAATCTGATCAATCTCCTCCGGTGATTTGAAGGCATCCCGGAGAGTGGAAATGCTCAAAGCGGGATTGAGGAGGGGCAGGAGAGAGGTTTCGAGTTCCGCCTGCGACACGCCGCTATAGCACTCTACTGCGAGAACGAAGCGTTCCAGAGAGCCAATATGACCGAGCAACTCTCTGGATATTTGCTCCCAACCGGAAAAGCAGTCTCCGTCCACGGTCACAGCCGGAAATTTGTCGTAATTGGATTTTCTCATTTCGGGGATCTATTTATTCGCCCTGTTGGGGACGGGAAAAATCGTCTTCGTACCGGACGATGTCGGTTTGCTGCCAATTCCCGAAGGCAACCTCCAGCACGCGGCAAGATTTGTCACCGGCACAGGACAGGCGGTGTTTTTCGCCAACTGGAATCCACAACTCTTCTCCCGGCAGACAATCCCGGACGGACTCACCGACCTGCACGCGGGCACCGGCATCAAGCACAATCCAGAGTTCGGCCCGTCCGGAATGCGATTGCAGGCTCAGGCGATGACCGGGATGCACGGTCATGAGGCTGACGGTACAGGGTTCGTTGGTGGCATATTGCCGGAAAAAACCCCACGGACGCTCCACGTGGAGAAAGGGAGAGTCGATATCTTTCATGGAAAAATTCAGCGATCTTGAAGTGAGGGAGCGCCGTCCCGACTGACGACAATCTTGCGGAAATTTCGCTGAGCAATGGCCGCGTAGTCATGGCCAGCCTGGGCGGGATAGACTCCGATGTAGACCAGTGGCTCGCTGCCGACGTTGATGGTACGATGGGCCGTATTGCCGGGGACGTAAACAATCGAGTTCGCCCGCAGCGGTTCGAGGCGACTTTCGCCCGACTCCCAATCTTCCAAAAGCATGGCGCCCTCACCACGGAGACCAATGTAAACTTCCGCCGCATCACGCCAGGTGTGGAGGTGACCTTTGGTCATGACATACTCCTCCCCCACCCTGCCGGGATAAAGAACACCGAGTCCGTAATGCAGCCCTCCCGCATGATTTTCCGGCTCAACTGCAGTCACGGCGTAGAGCAGGGGATCAGACTCCTCGACCAAGGCCTTCCATGCCGCCTCGTCCTGAAAACAGCCCGCCAGATCGGACAATCGCCGTTCGACGCGATTGCCTCCGGTCAAAGTCGCGGAGGTAGAATCGTACACTTGGGAAAGATCAGGAAACATGGTGGAGAAAATGTACCCCTGAGGTGTCCGCACCGGCCTGCTCTGCCGCAAGCATCCAAGCTCCGGCAACCGGAGTGAGTTCGGTGGGAGAAAAACGAAGGCCGAGACCGAGCTTCTCGATAGCTTGACGAACCAAATCCGCGTAAAAGCCGTTTTCCTGAATCAGTCCTCCAATAAAAACAAGCTCCAGAGGCTGAGACGGGAAAAGCCGCCTTGCGACCGCTTGCACCATCCGGGCCAACTCGGAGGCTCCTGAACAGGCAATCCGAAGGGCTTGGCGGTCCCCCTCCTGCGCGGCCATCAGAACCAAGGAAGCGTGCGAGGCTATAATGTGACGCGCGAGGGGTGGGCGATGAAGCTTGGCGGAAAACTCTGCGGCACAGGAAACGTCGAACTTGTCAAAGAAGAGACTTTTCAAGCGAGTCTCAGGTAATCTGCCGTCAGCATACTGGCAGGCTGCCGCCATGCCCTGGCGAACGATATCGTAACTACTACCCAAGTCATCGAGGAGTTGATCCCAGCCGCCGGACTGCCAGGATTCGCCGGATTCGTTCCGACCGTAGCAAGAAGAACCGGTTCCCGCGATGAGGGCAATTCCAGGGCGACCAGACAGACCACCATGGAGAGCGATGCGGATGTCGTGATCTGCGCGGACAATACAGGATGAGGAAAGCCCCCAATCTTGAGCCAAGGCACAAGCCGCAGCACGATCCTCCGCAGTGACCACACTGGCCATGCCGAGAAAGATCGAATGGATAGCCGAGGGAGAAACGCCTGCATTGTCAGAGGCAGCAAACAAAGCTTGGCGAATGTTTTCGCCAGCCCCTTCCCATCCGACATGTGATGGGTTTGCACCTGGAGCCCGGCCCACGCCCACGCATGAACCTTGAGCGTCGGCAATCAAAGCTCGCGTGTTCGTTCCTCCCACATCCAGACCGCAAAAAAAATCGGGCACAGGGGATTTTTAAGAAGAGTAGTGAGAGAGAAGCAAAAGGTTTGATTGATTATTTTATATTTTGTTAACATTTTTAACAATGCTTTCCGAAGCGCGCCAAGACCACCTTATACAACAAGTCCGGACAGCCGGGGGGATCCGCACGGCGGAGGCGGCGGCTCAGTTCGGCGTGTCGGTGATGACGATCTGGAGAGATTTGGAAGTTTTAGAGAAAAAGGGCATCGTTCGACGCGTGCATGGGGGAGCGCGACCGGCACCGCCCGAGGGAGCGCCCGAACCTGCCTTCTCCTCCAAGGCGCTGTGGATGCCCCCGGAACGAGTCACCCTCTCCCGCTATGCCGCGCAGAGATTTGGCAGGCCAGGAGTCTCGCTGACCCTGGAGGGAGGCTCGACAGTCGTCGGCGTGCTCTCGCATCTCCAGGCAGAAGGACTGACGATCCTGACGAATAGCATCGAAGTGCTGCGAGCAGCCCCGACCGGATGCAATGTGCTGGGGAGCGGGGGAGAATACCGCTCCGTCTCCGGGACCTTCGTCGGCGAACAGGCCCTCTCCTTTTTTCAAACCCACCGGGCCGACTTCTGCCTGCTGAGCGCCACGGGATTCGATCAGGACGCCGGGCTGACCGACCCGACGCCCGCCGAGATCGCCGTAAAGAAAGCCATGCAGAAAGGGAGTGGGTCCACGGTGTTGCTGCTCGATAGCCTGAAATTCGGGCAACGCTCCGTCTGCCGACTGCTGGAACCATCTGACATCGATATTCTGGTTACGAACGAATCCGCGCCCGAGTGGGGATTGAAAATTTTCCGGCAGGCGGGGTGCCGGATCGAGCTTGTCTAGAGTCCATGAGCTTCGGGTAGGCACAATTCCTCACTTTTAGTAACTTTGACCTTGCCAAGAGACAGAGAAGCTCTAGTTTGTCACCTCCCGCACGAGAAATATCCGTGTCCGGTTGCGCTGCCCCGTGCAGTCGCCCGACGGAGAGATCTTGAGCGCACAAAGAGGTGAGGGCCATATGACAACCCGCCCCGCCCTCGCAAACCGAAACATATGAGCGCCACAGTTTTCACAGCAGAAGAGGCCCAGAAGGCCAGCATCGAACTCATCACCGACGCCACTAAAGGCCGTCAGGCCGTGCACGATGTCGTCGTTGCCATCCAGGCCAACCGCCGTCGCGGTACCGCAAGCGTCAAGACCAAAGCCACGGTGAACCTCAGTGGTGCCAAGCCTTGGAGACAGAAAGGCACAGGCCGCGCTCGTGCCGGCTACAAATCTTCGCCCGTATGGGTGGGTGGTGGTGTTGCCTGGGGTCCGCATCCCCGCAGCTACGCCAAGCACACACCGAAGAAGGTCAAGGTGCTTGCCTTCCGCAAAGCGCTGAGCGAGCGCATCAGCAACGGAGACGTTCTGACCGTGGACAGCTTTGCCGTCACGGAAGCCAAGACCAAGCAGTTTCTCTCCCTGGTCTCTGATGCCGCCAAGGACGCCCGCAAGGTATTGATCGTCGGAGCTTCCTTCGACGAGAAGACCTGCCTCGCCGCCCGCAACGTGCAGACCGCACAGTTGACCCGCGCCGCTGACGTCAACACCGAGCAGCTCCTCGCATTCGACAAAATCATCATCGCCAAGGACGCCCTGGCCATTATTTCTGAAAGGCTCGCAAAATGAACGAACCGTACGATCACATCCAGACCATCCTCCTCACGGAAAAAGCCACTCTTCTTTCCGAAGTAGGCAACAAGTACGTCTTCCGTGTCGCTCCGCGCGCCAACAAGCTTGATATCAAGCGTGCCGTCGAGCAGCTCTTCAAAAAGAAGGTTGTCGGAGTCAACACCGCCAACTTCGCTGGTAAGAAAAAGCGTGAGCGTACCGCCAGCTTTGGACGCCGCGCCAACTGGAAGAAGGCCATCGTCACTCTGAAAGAGGGCGAGAAGCTCGATCTGGTTTAATTGAACTTTACGCGGCCCTCAGTGTTTCGACATTGAGGGCCGCTTTTTTTCCCGGAAAGGAAGTCTGAGCTTCGCCGGGTTTCAGCTTAAACGCTTGATTGCTTCCGCGAGTCCCAAGCGGAGCGGAAGGAGGGGACTCACTGAGTCACCGAAACGGATTCCCTCGCGGTGAGTGATCGACTATTCCCATCCTCACATGCACAGCTTCAAATACGAATCCGGCGCTCTTCACTGTGAAGAGGTCTCCCTCGACACCATCGCTTCAGACACCGGCACACCCGCCTACGTTTATTCTGCTGCGACGATTCGCAACAACTTCCGCAGACTCGACGCCGCCCTTGCGGAACTCGACCACATGGTCTGCTTTGCGGTCAAGGCGAACTCCAACATCGCCATTCTGGACCTACTGAAGAAAGAAGGAGCCAGCTTTGACATTGTCTCCGGTGGCGAACTGTACCGTGTCCTGCGTGCCGGAGGTGCCGCCGGGCGCTGCACCTTTGCCGGTGTCGGCAAAACCGAAGCGGAAATCGCCACGGCCCTTCGCGAGGGTATCTACAGCTTCAACATCGAGAGTGAAGCCGAACTCGACCGTATCAACACCGTAGCCGCCGGCATGGGTGTCCAAGCGCCCATTGCGCTGCGCGTGAACCCCGACGTGGATGCCAAGACCCACAAATTCATCTCCACCGGCAAGAGTAAAAACAAGTTTGGCATCGGGCTGGACCGCGCTGCCGAGGTCTATGAGCACGCTGCCTCCCTGTCCAACATCCAGATCCGCGGTGTCCAGACGCACATTGGCTCCCAGATCCTTGATCCCAAGCCCTTCGCCGAAGCCGTCGCTAAACTGACTCCGCTGGTCACTTCCCTGAAGGAAAAATACAATATCGAATTCTTCAGCGTCGGTGGTGGTGTGGGCATCGTTTATGATGGGGCCCTCGAAAGCGGAGACGCCGCCTGGTGGGAAAAGACAAATGAAAAAGGACGGATCACCCCCGAGGATTATGCCGCCGCCATCGTGCCGCTATTGAAGCCCCTGGGCCTGCGCATCCTTTTCGAACCCGGCCGCTTCCTCGTCGGAAATGCCGGTGTGCTGCTATCCACCGTCGAGTACGTCAAAAAGACACCCACCAAGACCTTCACCGTGGTGGATGCCGCCATGAACGATCTCATCCGCCCCGCGCTCTACGAGGGGCATCATGAAATCGTTCCGCTCAAAGAGCCCACAGAGGTGCCCGAGACCATGGATGTCGTCGGTCCGGTGTGCGAGAGCGGTGACTTCTTTGCCCAAGACCGCGATGTGCCCCCGCTTCAGCAGGGCGAGCGTATTGCCCTCATGAGTGCCGGAGCCTACGGCTTCGTGATGTCGTCCAACTACAACTCCCGCCCGCTCCTGCCCGAGGTGCTGGTCGATGGAGCGAAGTATCACGTCATCCGCCGTCGCCAAGTCTATACGGATCTGATCGCCGGAGAGAGCATTCCCGAGTAAAGCCCCCGGCTTACAGCGTCCGAGGAATCCGCGCGGTTCGGCAAATACGAGCCGCCGCTGGATTTTTAGGCGTGCATGAAGCGGCTGGGTGCTTAAGAAAGTTGCGTGCTCGCATTTATCATACGTCGATTGGCTGCCTTTGTGGCGGTGCTTTTCTGCGTGGTGACCATCACATTTTTCCTGATGCGGATATCGCCGGGTGGTCCCTTCGACGCCGAGCGCAAAATTCCACCCGCCATCGAGAAGCAATTGCTGGCGAAGTACAAACTCGACGGCACGCTGTGGGAGCAATATACGGGCTATCTCGGTGACCTGCTCAAAGGGGATCTCCGATTATCGACGAAGTATCGGAATCGCTCCGTGGCGGAAATCCTGGCGCAGACGCTGCCGGTGACGATCACACTGGGCGCGTGTGCCTTCATCCTTGCCACAGGTATCGGCATCTTTCTCGGAGTGATGGCCGCGGCGAGTCGGGGCGGACCCGGAGACTTCTTTGCCATGCTCTTCGCCTTGGCTGCTATTTCCCTGCCCTCATTCATTATCGGCCCGATCCTGATCCTCGTCTTCGGGATCTGGCTCAAAGTCCTGCCCGTCGGCGGCTGGGGAACGATCGAGGCCATGATCCTGCCCGCCATCACACTGGCGGCCCCGTATGTGGCCTATATCGCCCGCCTGCTGCGTGGCAGCATGATCGAGACACTGGGGCAGGACTTCATACGGACCGCACGCGCCAAGGGATTGCGTGAAAGAACCGTCCTCTACCGCCATGCGTTGCGCGTCGCCATCCTGCCTGTCGTGTCCTTCCTCGGCCCACTGGCCGCGCACCTCCTGACCGGCTCTATTGTCGTCGAAACGCTTTTTCACATCCCCGGTGCCGGTGGATTTTTCGTCAACTCGATCCTGAATCGCGATGGATTCCTGCTTGGCGGCGTGGTGATCGTTTACTGCGCGATGCTGGTGCTCTTCAACATGGTGGTGGACATCCTGTACACCCTGCTCGACCGGAGGATACGGCTCGATGGCTGATCCCAAAGCGTGGAGAAAATTTTGGAGGACTCCCACCGCCGTCGGTGCCGTCATCCTGTTGAGCCTGCTGGCCGGAGCTTCATTGTTCGGCCCCTTTTTCCTGCCGACGTCCTACGGAGAGCCCAGTGCGGTATCCTTCTCGCCGCCCAGTTGGGATCATCCCTTCGGCACGGATCTGAACGGACGTGACATCCTGTATCGCGTCCTCTCCGGCGGGCGAATCTCCCTGCTCGTGGGAATCTGCGGAGCCATGGTCAGCTTGTTTATCGGCACGAGCTATGGTCTGTTGGCCGGCTATGCCGGAGGACGCGTCGATGCCGCAATGATGCGTGTGGTGGATGTGCTGTATTCCGTGCCGCGACTGGTCTTCATCCTCGTCTGCATCAATGCCTTCGACGCCCGGCTCCAGGAATACGCCAGCCGGATGGACTGGACATGGCTGGTGAATTCCTCGCGATTGGTCGTGCTAATCGTCTCCCTCGGCGTCATCGAATGGCTGACCCTGGCGCGTATCGTGCGTGGGCAGACCATGGCACTGAAAAGCCGTCAATTCGTGGTTGCCGCCGAAGCTCTCGGCCAATCGCACGTGAAGATCCTGCTGCGCCATTTGCTGCCCAATCTAGCCGGAGTCGTGATGGTCTATCTCACGCTGACCATCCCCGCCGTCATCATCGACGAGTCCTTCCTCAGCTTCCTCGGACTGGGTGTGCAGCCCCCGCAGGCGAGTTGGGGATCACTGCTGGCCGACGGTGCCTCCGCGCTCAATCCGGTGAAAATCCGGTGGTGGCTGGTCGTCTTCCCCGGGGCCACCATGGCCCTCACGCTGCTGGCGCTGAACTTCCTCGGAGACGCCCTGCGGGACGTGCTTGATCCGAAGTCATGAAGTGGCGGCCCTACGGTCCCGAAGCTGCGCTCTTCTCCCTTGAGTCGAAAGACTGCCCGCCCGCCCAGCTCTGTGCCGATGTCGAAAATGATCCTCCCCGAGGGTTCCTCGAAGCGACACCCGCCTACGAAACTGTGCTCGTGGAATTCCGTCCCGGCACCGATCTGATCCAGAGCGCAGAATCCCTGCTGAGACGTTGGCAGGCACTACCCCCAACCTCCGAAGAAGCCTCCCGACTTATCCAAATCCCGGTCCGCTACGAAGGCGAGGATCTGGAGGAGTGGGCCCGTCATGCCCGAATGAGCGTGTCCGAAGCCATCACTCGCCACAGCGAACCCCTCTACAAGGTGGCGCTGATCGGATTTGCCCCCGGCTTCCCTTATTTGCAAGGCCTCCCTCCTGATCTGCACATGCCGCGTCGGACCATGCCACGCGCCACGATTCCCGCAGGGTCGGTAGCCATCGGCGGGAGCCATACCGGGATATACAGCATTCCCAGTCCCGGAGGATGGAACCTCATCGGCTCAACGGAAGTCCGCCTCTTCGATCCCGCCAAAGAAGAAGAGGCCTTCCTCCTGCGGCCAGGAGATCGCGTGCAATTCCTGCCAGTGGTGCCATGAAAATCCTCCAAATCGAGCAGACCGGACTCGGCATGAGCGTGCAGGATCGCGGACGCACGGGTTGGAAAAAATACGGCGTACCTCCCGGAGGGGCCATGGATCGCCATGCAGCCCGATGGGCGAACCGGCTGGTCGGCAATGCGGATGATGCCGCTGTGCTCGAGCTTCTACTGCAAGGGGGTCGCCTGCGCGTCCTCACCGACTGGACACTTGCCATCACCGGAGCCGACTGCGGCGGGCCGGCGAATTGGGAGGCGCGTGTATATCGTGCGGGAGAGGTGCTCCATTTTCCTGAAAACCGCAACGGCCTCTGGACCTATATCGCCGCCACCGGGGGGTTCCAGGAAGCCCTGTTTCTTGGCAGTCGAGCAGCATCTCCCCGGAGCGGCATTGGCCGACAACTTAGGGCCGGGAACGTGCTGGAGGTGATGGAAAGAACCCCTGAACTTCCGCCCGCCATTGCACGCCGCCAGCCCACGCTCGCCGAGCGTCGCGACTACAATCACCCCCCTCCCCTGCTGATCTGGCCTGGCCCGCAAAAAGAGGACTTCCCCCCCGAAGCGTGGAGGCGGCTCATCAGCCGCCCCTGGCAGGTCTCGCCGCGCAGTGATCGCACCGGCTATCGACTGCAAGGAGAGCCACTGCCCACTCCCGCACACGAAATGATCAGTGAGCCGGTGCTGGTGGGTTCCATCCAGATCCCGCCCGGAGGCCATCCCATCGTGACCATGCGCGACGGGCCGACGGTCGGCGGCTATCCCAAGATCGCGCTGATGGAAAAATCCTCACTGGATTGGCTCGCGCAATGCCGCCCCGGCGTGCAATTTCACTTTCAGGAAGCCGTATGATCATCGATCTGAATTGCGATCTTGGCGAAGGCGAGGCTCCGGCGAGGACGCGGGCACTCCTAAAGCTCGTCACGTCGGCCAATGTGGCCTGTGGAGGACATGCCGGTGACCACCGCACGATGGAGTATTGCGTCAAAGAAGGGCTCGCTCACGGAGTGCAGATCGGCGCACATCCCGGCTTTGCGGAACGCGCCAGCTTTGGCCGGATCGTACGGCCAGTCGATGCGGGGGAGTTGGCCGACCTGCTCCTCCCACAGATCGGAGCCCTGGAAGTCATCCTCCGCGCAGCGGGTGCCTCGCTGCATCACATCAAGCTCCATGGTGCGCTGTACCATATCATCGAAAACAAGGTGCTACTCGCGAGAGCCTATGTCGATCTCATCCAGCGGTATTGGCCCGGTGTTATCCTGATCGCCTACGCCTCCGGAGCCGTGCAACGCGAAGCCGAGAGCGCGGGAGTCACCGTCTGGCCCGAAGTCTTTGCCGATCGGGGCTATCTCGACAGCGGGCAGCTTGTGCGCCGGGAAGATCCTCGTGCCCTCCTCTCCACGCCCGCGCAAATCCATGAGCGCCTGCGGAACCTCTTCCTCTATCACGAGATCGTCACGGTGAAGGGGCATAGCTTCAAGCCTGATGCCAAGACCTTGTGCATCCACAGCGACTCACCCCATGCGCTGAAAATCGCCCGCCTTGCCAGCTCGTGGCTCAAAGGCGAGGAAAGCTAGCTATCGATCCAGGATACCCCCATGTCGATGCCAGAGCCTTCAGGGCTCCGGCTCAAAGGCCCGCTCAGGGAGTGTACTGCGCGATGAGAGCGATGGTGAAGCTGTAGGACTCCAACTTGGATTTCCCCTTGATGACAGAGGGAGAAACGCCGCTGGCCTGACGGACGGAAATGATACGGGCCGGGCCGGGAGGCAGTGCGCCGGAGCCGCTGTAGTTCTTCTTCTCAAAATTGCGCAGACCGACCTTCACGCCTTCCAGCAGGGAGATATTCGCCTCAACCTTGCCCGAGCCGAGGGCCACCTCGACATCGGCGCGATTGTTGCCGATACGGGTCGAAGAAGAAAACCGGCTGCCGGGAGAAGCGGGCAGGCTCTGAGCGAAGAGAACGGTGCCGCCTTTGAGGATGCTCTCCGTGGTCATGGTGCGGTCGGAATTTGTGATTTCCACGAGGCTCACACGGGCAAGAGCCGCGTCCAATTCCGCAGGATCGATGGAGGCTGGAAAGCGAACGACGGCCAGATCGAGCTGTCCGCACAATCCGGAAAACATGGAAGCCAACAGAATGCCTGCTGAAAAAAGAAGTTTGCGCATGGAGGAAAAATCTTGCGCCCGGGCAGGGAAAGCAATCCCAATCATGGGAGACATGGAATTTCTCTGGACCGCCCCGGATGGCAACCTGCTGCGGTGCGAGGAATGGCGTCCAGAGAGCTTGGCCCGGGCGGCCGTCGTCTTCCTGCACGGGATGAGTGGCTGGGCCAAGGATTTCCAGCCCGTGGGAGAGATGCTCGCCGGGGAAAGGGTGGCCGCCTTCGCGCTGAATCTCCGTGGGCAGGGACTCGATCCCCATCCGCGCGATCGCGGCATGGATCTGAATCTGGAGCACATCGAGAAAGACGTGATGGCCTTCATAGGATTCGTCAAAGAGCAGGTCCCGGACAGGCCAGTGTTTCTTTTCGGCGAGAGCATGGGATCGCTCGTCTCGATGTGGTTGCTGGCCCAGAGTCCGGTGCGGTCGCAGGTGGCGGGAGCCATATTGTCCGTGCCGGTGGTGGCCTTGAAAAAACCCACGCATCCCATCCTGCAAACCCTACTCCAAGGAGCCGCGACTTTAGTACCCCGGTTGCGATTTAATCCCGGACGATTTGTGACCAGCAAGCGGGCTCCGCTGCAATTAACCCACGATACCGAGTGGCAGGAAAATCGTCGGCTGACCGAGCAGCACATTCGCGTCTTTTCCGTGCGCTTCCTGTGGAGGCTCGGGCAACTGATCACCTCCAGTTCCACGCTGGCCCCGAAGGTGCAGGTACCCCTGCTGGTGCTGGCAGCAGGGAAGGATGTCTTCGTGCATGCGGACCGGATCGCAGAGTGGTTTGACCTGATCGGATCGCCGGACAAGACCCTGCACACCTACCATGAGTCCTGTCATCTGCTATGGTGGGACATCAAGCGGGATCAGGTGCTGGAGGATATCCGGCACTGGCTGGAAGAGCGGCTGGCGCAGGGCGCGGTCAGTACTTCAGAACGCGATTGAGAAACCGCTCCGCCTCCGGGGAAGAAGGCGACTCAAAAAAAGTGGGGGCCGGGGTACACTCCAGAATGCGCCCATCGGACACGAAAGCCACATAGTCTGCGGAGAGACGGGCAAAGCCCATCTCGTGAGTGACGAGAACGATGGGAGTGCGGGCTTCGCGGAGGCCCGCGATGACATCCAGGACTTCTGCGGTCATCTCGGGGTCCAGTGCGGAAGTGGGCTCATCCATCAACAAGAGCGGAGGCTCCACAGAAAGAGCGCGGGCAATGGCCACGCGCTGACGCTGGCCGCCGCTGAGCTGGGAGGGGCGCTTGTGGGCGTGGGCTCCGAGCTTGAAACGCTCAAGGGCCGCCATGGCACGAGCGCGTGCATCCGGGAAGCGATGAATCTTTTCCAAAGGGAGGAGGAGATTCTCCAAGGCGGTGAGGTGAGGGAAGAGATTGAAGGCCTGGAAGACAACGCCAACAGAGCGGCGGTAGCGGATGAGGGCCGACTCATCGAAGATCAGAGGAGTCGAGTCAATCACGACCCGGCCAGAGGTCGGGACAACGAGACCCGCGAGGATGCGGAGGAGAGTGGACTTACCACCGCCCGAGGGTCCGACCAAGGCAAGGGTATGAGTAAAGTCCACGTCGAGGGAGGCGGCGTCGAGGGCCAGTTGGCCGCTGTAGTCTTTGGTGAGGCGCTCGCAGAGGATCTTCATGTTTCAAAAGCGAGGCTCTTCTCCAACCACCGGGAAGCCAGAGAGATGGGAACCGTGAGAACGAGGTAGGCCAGAGCGAGAGGGATGAAGACCTCCAAGGTGCTAAAGGTGGCGGAATTCACTTGGGTGGCGACGAAGGTGATCTCCGAGATGCCGATGATGGAGAGGAGGGAGGAATCCTTGATGAGAGAGGCAAACTGGCCTGCGAGGGGTGGAAGGCTATGGCGGAGGGCTTGCGGGAAAATGATGTAGCGGTAGGTCTGCAAGGGGGTGAGACCGATGGCACGGGCGCTCTCGCGCTGGGAAGCTCCGACGCTCTGGATGCCAGCGCGGACGATCTCCGCGATGTAGGCCCCGGAGAAGAGAGACAGAACAAAGATACCCACGGTGATACGGTCCTGCCAGCCGAGGGCGTCGGCGATGACATAGAAGAAAACAAGGATCAGGACGAGCAGCGGCATGCCCCGGACGATCTCAATGTAGAGCGTGGCGAGGCCACGGAGAGGGAGGAAGGTGGATTGCCGAGCGAGAGCGGCCAGCGTGCCAATGATGACACTGAGGACCAAGGCGACGGCCGAGAGGCCAACGGTGAGGAGCCAGCCATGCCAGAAAGCGACGCGGAAATTCCAGACCGCGCTCCAGTTTTGCGCCGTGCCTGCGAGGAGGGCCCAGCAGGCCAGCGAGAGCAGAAGCATGGCCACGAGGATCAAGCCTGCCCGGACCCAAGTGGGAGAAGGACTCTCCGGACGGTCGAAAAGCAGGCTCATCCCTCTCATGCCTTAAGCGGGAAAGGGATCGAACATGACGGAGCGCAAGACCACGCTGCCATTCACGATACGGGCGAGGGTTCCCAAGGGCATGTGGCATCCCCCACCGAGAGAGGCAAGGAGCTGACGCTCCGCGTGAACACAACGGGCGGTCTCCTCGTGATGGATGCGGGCAAGGACGGCCAGCGTCTCCGAGTCGTCGGCGCGGCACTGGATGGCGATGGCACCCTGCGCAGGAGCGGGCAGGATATCCGCCTCTATGGTGACATGCAGGGAAGCGGGAACGACATCGCCACCGAGGCGGTCGAGGCCGGCCTTGGCCAGCATGAGGCCGGCGAGATTTTCATCAGCCTGAAGCTTGCGAATGCGGGTGGGGACATTGCCCCGGATCTCGACGACCTGGAGGTCTGGACGAAGCTGAAGGAGCTGGCAGCGGCGGCGGGGGCTGGAGGTGGCAATGGTGGCACCGATGGGGAGGCCGCCGATGCCGCCTGCGAAGCGGGAGATGAGAACGTCGGAGGGATCTGCCCGCTCCAGGATAGCTCCGATGACGAGACCGGCGGGCATCTCGACGGGGAGGTCCTTCATGCTGTGGATGGCAGCGTGGATGGTGCCCTGGAAGAGAGCTTCCTCGAGTTCCTTGGTGAAGAGGCCTTTGTCGAGGGCACCGAGCTGGGTGAGGCTGGCGGCGAGGTTTTTGTCGCCCGTGGTCTTGATGATGGTGGTCTCGAGGGGGCGGCCGGCGAGGACGGGATCGAGCAGAAGAGAGGTGATGCGGGTCTGCGCGAGAGCGAGTTCGCTACCGCGTGTGCCGAGGATGAGTGGAGTCATGGAAGAAATTCGTGATGATGCCGGAGCCAGGAAACGAAGTTTCCGACATGGTCATTGATCATGCGCTCGCAGCGGTCGAGCTCGCCGCGACGGATGGCGAGGGATTGGCGGACGATGCCTTCCAGAGAATCGATATCGTAAAGGAAGACGCCTTCGAGGTCATTGATACCGGGGTCGGCATCGCGGGGGACGGCGAGGTCGATGACAAAAACGGGACGGCCGCCACGGGAGCGGAGCATCTCGGCCATCTTTTCCTTGGTGAGGATGAGATGGGGGGCAGCGGTGGAGCAAATGAGGATGTCCACATCGGAAAAGGCATTCGGCCAGTGGTCGAAGTGAATGGCGAGGCCGCCGATCTCACCGGCGAGCTGGGCCGCGCGGTCAAAGGTACGGTTTGAGACGATGACGGTTTTCACGCCCCGAGAGACGAGGCTGCGAGCGGTGCGCTCGCTGGTCTCGCCTGCGCCGAGGATCATGACGCGGCGGCCCGAGAGATCGCCGAAGATCTTTCCCGCCAGATCCACGGCGACCGAGCCGACGGAAGTGGACCCGCGGGTGATCTGGGTCTCCGTGCGGACGTGTTTGGCGACGCGGAAGGCGTGCTGGAAAAGTTTATTGAGATGGCGGGAGGTAGCCCCGAGATCGACGGCGGCGGAATAGGCTTTCTTGATCTGGCCGAGAATCTCGGTCTCGCCGAGAATCATGGAGTCCAGACCGCTGGCGACGCGGAAGAGGTGGCGTACGCTGCGGGGAGTATCGTGCACGTAGAGGGGGGCCTCGATGCCCGTGCGATCATGCAGGAGGGTCTTCAGCCCATCGCAGGTCCGGGCGGGGCAGACGCTGGCGGCGTAAAATTCCACCCGATTGCAGGTGGAAAGGACGACGGCCCCGGCGAGACCATCGATGCGGCGGACAGCGTTGAGGGTCTCCTCAAGCTCGTGAGTACCCACGGCAAATTTCTCCCGAATCTCCACGGGGGCTTGTTGATGGTTGATGCCGGCGCAAAGAATATTCATTGCTTGGACAGGTGCTGGATGACCGGCAGGGAAAGTAGAGCGAAGGCAAAGATGCCGATGGCCCAAGCGGCCACACGACGGGGGGAGAGGGGCAAGAGTCTCTGCACGAGCAAAATAATACCGTAGGCGGCCCAAATAACCAAGCTGGCGGTAAATTTCAGGGAGTTCACAGGGACCTGACTGAGAAGGCCGGAAATAAAGCTGATGGTGAGGAGACCGAAGCCGAGCCAGATGAGGCGACGCGTGACGGCGGCGAGATCGTGAATGGGGGGGAGGCTGTAGAGGAGGGGGGAGGCTTTGTGGGATTTCAGTTGCCGTTCCTGGAGGAGGTACATAGCCCCGGCCACGCAGGCTAGACCGAAGGCTCCGTAGGCGATGATGGAGAGGGCAGCGTGGAATTCGATCCAAGGATTGAGAGCAACGCGGGGGACGGGAGCTCTGGAGATGGGCAAGACCAGAGCCAGGAGGAGAAGAAGAAAGGCGAGTGGGGCGGTGAAGGCACCGAGAAGCGAGAGGCGATAGGTGGAGCCTACGGCGAGGTAGATGAGGACGAGGGCCCAGCTTTGGAAGATGAGAACATCGAAGAGGCTATTCAGGGGGCAGGAGCCCTCGACCTGGCCACGAAGGTAGAGGAAGCCGGAAAGGAGGGCAAAGCCGGTGAGAATGGCGGCCAGATTAAACCACCCGGGGCGGACCCGACCGGCCACGAGAGCGATCACGGTGTAGGCAAAACTACCCATGAAGCACAGGGTGGCGAGGTAAAGGGTGATTTGCTCCATGGTTGATTAACTTCTGAAAAAGGTGGCTCCGAAAACAGGCATTGAATAAATGGTCTGCATGCCTGTCCACGTCAAATGCATCCTATTCCTGCTTATGGGTAGTCTGGCAGGATGTTCCATGGGAAGACAACTTCCCAAGTATGAAAAGCGAATGGCGCGGGCGGATACGATGAAAATCCGCACAACGGCCTATACCCACACAGAAAGTGACCATATCCGGCATAGTAACCGGAATGCGCTCGGGACGGCGTTGCGGTGCGGGGAGATCAATAGCGCGGCGGCGGATTGGTCGAGATTTCCGGCGGGGACGATTTTCCAGATCCGGACGACCGGGGAGATCTTTGAGGTGGATGATTACGGGTGGGCCTTGGCGGGGACGAACACGATCGACCTGTACAAGCCGAGCCGGACACTGATGAACGAGTGGGGAGTGAGGCGGGTGACGATCGATATTTTGCAGTGGGGAGATCCGACTATTTGTTACAAAGTACTGAAGCCTAGGGATAAGTATCGGCATGTGCGGCGGATGACGAAGGATATGGAGAGGTATTGTCTGTGAAGGCGTGGGGGGTCCTGGTGATGATGGCCGTGATGGGAATGGGGAGAGCGCAGGAGGCATTGGTGTCCCCTACCCCGGTTGGGACGGAGGCGGCGGGGGGAGCCATTGAGCACAATCTGGTGAATGTGGGAGTGGTTTATCCGCCGTTGTTGCAAGAGGTGAGGTATGCGACGGCGTATAACTTCACGCGGCGGGTATTGTATCCGTTTGCGGCGGTCTTTGTGCATAAGGATGTGGTGGAGGCTTTGCAGAAGGTGCAGGAGGAACTGGAGGCGGAGGGGCTGGGGTTGAAGATCTATGATGGCTACCGACCGATCTCGGTGCAGGGCAAGATGTGGGCCATCGTGTCGGACCCGCGGTATGTCTCTGATCCGGCAAAGGGCAAGGGGAAGCACACGCGGGGAACGGCGGTGGATGTAACGCTGGTGGATCTGCGGGGGAAGGAGCTGAGGATGCCGACGGACTATGATGATTTCACGGAGAAGGCACATCGGTTCTCAACGAATTGGAGCCCGGAGGAACGGGCGAACAGCCTGAAGCTTGAGGAGATCATGAAGAAGCATGGGTTTGTTCCTTTTCCCTTCGAATGGTGGCATTATGATTACCGGGGGTGGGAGAATTACCCGCCGCTCGACATCGGCTTCGAAGAACTCCAGCGAGGCGTGACAACAACCCTACCTGTACCATGACCGTTCAAACCCTCCAGCGCATCGTCATCCTCATCGGAGTCATTCTATTAGCCAGCTTAGGCTGGTGGGCGTGGGGGCTGCGGGCTGAAAACCAGATCGAGAAGGCCAGTCAGGGGGTTCTGAAGGCTGCGAGCAATCGGAACTGGAAGAAACTCCAGACTTACATGGCCAGCGACTACAAGGATCAGTGGGGAATGGATGGGAATCAAATGGTGCAGTCGGCGTCGAATGTGCTGAGCCAGTTTTTCGTGGTCGATATCGTGGCCACGGCTCCCGCTCAGATCACCATCAATGGAAACCAGGCCGAGTGGAGTGCTCCTTTGCGCGTCGAGGGCAAGGGGACGGCGATTGCCGAGGCCATCATCGAGCATTCCGCGACCACGCTCCGCAGTCCCTTCACCTTCACCTGGAGGAAACAAAGTTGGAAGCCCTGGGACTGGAAGCTGGTCTCCACGAAGCAACCTGAACTGAACTTCGATCCCTCTTGGAATTTGTAAAAGTGGGGGGAATCCCCACATGAAATGCCGATTGCCACAGGCGGCAAGGCGAGGCAAGCTTAAGCATGAGTTCGGCTGACCTTTTTCGCACCGCCTGTCGTTACATTCCCGGAGGGGTGAACTCACCGGTGCGAGCCTTTCGTGCGGTCGGAGGCGAGCCCTTCTTTGTTTCCAAAGCCGAGGGATCCCGGCTCTTCACGGTCGATGGCAAGGAGTTGGTGGACTACGTGGGAACATGGGGACCCGCCATCCTTGGTCATGCACCGGACAGTGTGATTGCCGCCATCTGCGCCACGGCTTCCCGCGGAACAAGCTTTGGTGTCCCGAACCCCCTCGAGCCTGAGATGGCCGAATTGATTTGCGGGCTGGTGCCATCCGTCGAAAAAGTACGCATGGTCAACAGTGGCACCGAAGCCACGATGAGCTGCATCCGCCTGGCCCGGGGATATACCGGACGGGATAAGGTGATCAAATTTGAAGGCTGCTATCACGGCCATGTCGATGGGCTGCTGGTGAAAGCCGGCAGTGGAGCACTGACTCATAGCCAGATCGACAGCGCAGGGGTTCCCAAGGCCTACGCGGAACTGACGTTGTGCCTGCCCTTCAATGATCTGGCTGCCGTGGAAGAGGCTTTTGCGGCGAATCCCGGAGAAATCGCAGCGATCATTCTGGAACCCGTACCCGCCAACGCCGGTCTCTATCTGCCCGAAGACGGCTACCTGGAAGGACTCCGGGAACTTTGTACCCAGCATGGAGCCGTGCTGATCTTCGACGAAGTCATGACCGGCTTCCGACTCGCTCCCGGCGGGGCTCAGGAAATCTACGGCGTGACGCCCGATCTGACGGCCCTCGGCAAAGTCATCGGCGGCGGTCTTCCGGTGGGAGCCTTCGGCGGCAAAGCCGAGATCATGGATTATCTCTCACCTGAAGGCCCCGTCTATCAAGCTGGCACCCTGTCGGGAAATCCGGTAGCCATGGCCGCCGGCTTGACACAATTGCGTGAACTCATCTCCGGTGGAGGGTGGTCCCAACTCGAAGAGCGCGGACGTCAATTTGAAGAAGCCATGCAGCCCGCCATCGCCAACCTTCCAGTCACCTTTCATCGCATCGGCTCCATGTTCTGCCTCTATTTCCAGAAAGGTCCGGTGCGGAATCTGGCTGATGCCCGGCAGAGCAACACGAAGGCCTTTGCGAAATTTTTCCATGCCTGTCTCGATGGGGGAGTGTACTTTGCGCCCTCGCAATTCGAGGCTGGATTCCTCTCCGTGGCGCACTCCGAAGCCGATATCGCCTTCACGGCGGAAGTCGCCTCCAGCGCCCTCGCCTCGGTGGCAGCGGATATTTCATGACAAGACCCTCAGGGTCTCGTAATTTTACCCCCAGTGGACGACGAGAACGACAGCGCCGAAGTTGCTGATCTGATCCAACGGATCGGGATGGGCGACCGTGCCAGCTTCGAAGAGTTTTTCACCCGATTCTCCAGGCTGATTTACTCCACAGCCTTCAAGGTCGTCGGGAGCGAGGCCGATGCCCAGGACATCATGCAGGATGTCTTTTTCATGATCTGGGAGAAAGCGCCCCGGTACGACCCGGAACGCGGCAAGCCGCTGACATGGGCGCTGACAATCACGCGGAACAAGGCCATCGACAAACTGCGCTCTCTGCAAAGGCGGAGCCGCCTCCATGATGCCGCCCAGAATGAAAGTGAAGTCGGAGAACAGCATGTCACCTTTGACCAGCTCGACTCCGTCGAGAAGGGGCAGATCGTGATTAATGCCGTGATGAAGCTCAACAAAGAGCAGCGGGAGGCCATCGAACTCGCCTATTTCAAAGGCCTGACCCAGCAGGAGATCGCCGTGCAACTGCACCAGCCCCTCGGCACAGTCAAAGCCCGTATCCGGCGGGGAGTACTCCGCTTGAAGAAGATCATCGGCAGGCCCTTATAGAATCCTCAAGGATCCTGAGCCGGAGAATTCTTCGACTCAGGATGGCCGAAACTTGAAGAACGTCACGTAGAGGACGGGCACGACGAAGAGCGTCAGCACCGAGGCAAAGAGAAGGCCCACGATGATGGTGACCGCCATGGCGCCGAAGAAGACGTCAAAGATCAGCGGGATAAGCCCGAAGACGGTCGTCAAAGCCGCCATAAGAACGGGTCTGACACGACTGACCGAGGCATCAACAACCGCATCCCAGGGGATCTTGCCGGCCTTCAACTGAACGTGGATTTCATCAATGAGGACGATGGCATTCTTGATCAACATCCCCGAGAGGCTGAGTGCCCCCAGGAGGGCCATGAAGCCGAACGGTTGATTAAAGACCAGCAAGCCCACCACGACACCAATGATCGAGAGCGGAACCGTGAGCCAGATGATCGCCGTCACGCGGAGGGAATTGAAAAGGCAGACCACGATCAGAACCATGAGGAGCACAAAGGCGGGGAGAGTGCCCGCGAGAGCGGCCTGGGCCTTCGAGGAATCCTCATGCTCGCCGCCCCACTCCATGGTGTAGCCGCGCGGTAAATTGATCGCTTCCACCTGAGGCTGAATCCGACTGAAAAGAGTGCTGGCCAGACCCTGGCTCTGATCCGCATGGACGGTGATGGTCGGCATGCGATTGCGCCGCATGATGATCATGTCCTCCAACTCCGTGGTGAAGTCCGAGACGACCTGACGGATCGGAATACTGCGTCCCAAGACTGGGCTGAAAACCTGAGTGTCCCGTATGGCATCCGGGTCATTGCGTTCCGCTTCCGGAGCACGGGCCACAATGGGAATCAAATCGTCCCCTTCCCGGTAAATGCCGATGCGCTGCCCACTGAATGCCGCCTCCAAGCTGGCTCCCAGAGAAGAGCGCGTGATGCCCGTCAAGCGAGCCTGAGCTTCCGAAAACTGAGGCCTGACGACCGGAATCTCCTCACGGGCATCGATGCGAATGCCCTTGGCACCGCCATCGGCCTGAAGGATCTGGACCGCGTGATCTGAGAGGCGGCGGAGTTCCGCGTAGTTCGGGCCCGAGAAGCGGATCTGAATGCGTCCGCCCTCGCCGGGCCCGAGCAGGAAGCGTCGCGCGACGATCTGAGAGTTTGGAAAATGGTCACTGAGATGCTGCTGCACCTGAGGGAGGATGCGATTGATGGTGGCATGATCCTCCACATCAACGAGGAACTGGGAATAAGCCGGGTCGAAACGCTCCGGAGCATAGGTCAGCAGAAAGCGCAGAGTGCCCTGCCCGACGCAGGTCGTGACATTTGTCACGCCCGGCACGGTGAGAAGATACTGCTCCATCTCCGCCGTCATGCGTTCCGTCTGGTCTAGGCGGGTACCGGCGGGAGCCCAGGCATCGATCATGAACTGCGTCCGGGTGGAATCGGGGAAGAAACTATTCTCCACGAAGCGGAAGCCGAAAACCGCCAGCAGGAGAAGGGCAATCAGACCCGCAATAGTGGCCCAGCGAGCCCGCATGCAGACGAGAAGAAGCTTCTTATAAACCTGGAAAATGGGATTCGCGTACGGGTCCTTCGGCTGAGTGACAGTCGAAGATTCCTGCTTCTTAACCTTGAGGAAAAGGAAGCCGAAGAGCGGAGTGATCGTGACCGCAGTGATCCAACTGATGGCCAGAGAGATCAACAGGACGTCGAAGAGCGAGCGGCAATACTCGCCCGTCTTGTCGTCCGAAAGGCCGATCGCTCCGAAAGCCAGGATGGCGATGGCTGTCGAGCCAAGCAAAGGCACCGCCGTCTGGGAGACCACATCCATGGCTGCCTTCAGTCGATCCGTACCGCGCTGAATGGCTATCAGCATGCCCTCGGTGATGACGATGGCGTTATCCACCAGCATGACGAGGGCGATAATGAGAGCCCCGAGAGAAATGCGCTCCAGAGTCAGCCCCCAGAGGTCCATCAGAAGAATGGTGCCCCCAATCGTAATCAGCAGGATGGCTCCGATGATGAGACCGCTGCGAAGCCCCATGAAGATAAGGAGCACGATGATGACGATGATCACGGCCTGACCGAGATTTGTCACAAAGTCATTGATCGCCACCGTCACGGTGTCGGCTTGGAAAGAAATCTTGTGGAGTTCCGTGCCGAGAGGAAGTTTCGAGCCCAAGGCCGCAATCCGAGCCTGGACGGCAGCCCCCATGGTCACGACGTTGCCTCCACTCACGGTGGAAATGCCGATACCCACGGCGGGCTTACCATCGTACTTGAGAATGGTCGAAGGCGGCTCCTGATAACCACGGCGGATCGTGGCAATGTCCTTCAGATAGACCAGATCACTGGAAGCACCGGTCCCGTGCCGGATGATCAGATTCTCCAAATCCGCGACATTGCGAATCTCTCCGGTGGGGCTGATGGCAAATCGCGAAGGACCGGCATCGAGAAAGCCGCTGGGAGCCACGAGATTCTGCTCGCGGAGCACGTGGAAGATCTCAGCCGGGCTGATGCCGAGCTGAGCACTGCGCTCGCGGGCGATCTCGACATAAATGGTCTCCTGCTGGGCGGCAAAGATCTCCACCTTCTTCACATCCGGCACCATGAGCAACTCACGGCGCAGCATGCGGGCGACCTCATGAAGCTGGGCGGGAGAATAGTCCTCGCCTGTGAGGGCAAAGAAAATGCCAAAGACATCGCCAAAATCATCGAGCACCAGTGAGGGGCCCGCTCCGGGCGGCAGATGGCGCTGGGCGTCATTCACCTTCCGTCGCAACTCATCCCAAACCTGGGGAAGCTCATCGCGGCCAAATTGATCGCGGATCGTGACGGTTACCGTACTGCGACCCCGCTCCGAGCGTGAGACAACCCGCTCCACCTGCCCGAGCTCCTGAGCCGCACTCTCGATCACATCAGTCACTTCATTCGCCACCTCAAGAGCCGAAGCTCCGGGATAGGGAGTCACGATCAGGGCATCCTTGATAGTAAACTCCGGATCTTCCAGGCGTGGCAGATCAAAATAGGCCCGCGCACCCAGCACGACGAGCAACACGGTGAAAACCAGCGTCACCGTGCGGTTGCGAATGGAGACTTCAGCGAAATTCATGACAGAATCAGGGCTTCACAGTTTCCAGACGACGGACACGCATATCCTCCGAGAGCAACCGTACGCCAGACGAGACGAGGGCGTCCCCGTCCTTTAGATCCGGAGAGCTGATGCGCATGGACTCGCCGACCGGGCCGATCAACTCGACAGAGACGCGGGAAACCTCTCCCGTCTTGTGATCCCAGCGCCAAACCCAAGACTGTCCCTCGAAAGCAAGGACAGCCTGAACAGGAACATCATAGACTCCCTTCTGCGTTTCCTCTCCGACCGCCTGATCCCGGAAACGGAGGAAGACAGTGGAAGTCATGCCTGGGAGGATGTTGCTATCCTCGGGGGGATTGAGGACAAAGGAAACGAGGAAGGTCCTCGAGGCCGCGCTGGCATTCGTCGAAAAGGAATTCAGCTTCAAGTCAAACTGTTGCCCGGGGAGAGCGGCAAACTCGACCTTCGCCTCGATGAGTGGCCGGACATCCTCGACGGTGGCATTGCGCTGCACACTGGACATCACACTCTCCGGAAGCTGCACGTCCACTTCCAGAGTGGAAATATCCTGAAGCAGCACGATCAATTCGCGAGCCTGGACGCTCTGGAAATTCCGAACAAAGCGATGAGCGACACGGCCCTTAAACGGAGCAAAGAGACGGGTGTCCTCCACGGCTTTCTGCGCGGTACGGAGATTTGCCTCGGCGACATTAAAGATTTCACGCTGACGGTCGAACTCGCTTTGGGAGATCACCCGGCGCTGAAGAAGGGTGGACTGGCGATTGTATTCATCCCGGGCCGCCGCAAAACTCGCCTGCACGCTATCGAGTTGCGCCACAAAATCGGAAGGATCGAGCCTGCCAATCAGATCGCCCTGCTCGACCACCTGTCCGTCCAGAATGGGAAACTCAATCAAGCGACCGGCCACATCAAAGGAAAGACGGCCATTAGAAACAGCGGCAACCTCACCCGGGAACCTACGGAACGCGGAATTTGCCGAAGGGGTCAGTTCGAAAATATGAACGGGAGGAGTATGTTCAACCTCCTCGACTTTCTGCTCACATCCAGTGGCCAAGGCGAGACTGATGCCCAGCAGGGTCATGCCCAAGAGTCGATGAAGGCGTGCCGGGTCCGTTAATGCGTGAGTATTCATGAGGTCAATCATTGAGCGCTATACCATCAAGGTGGCTGCGCTGAGGGAGCCGACACTTCCACCGCCCGCTAAAAGCCAGAGCCCGGGAAGCCATTCGGTCAGACGCGCCATCCGAGGCGCAGGTTGGGTCTTTCCCTCTCGAATGGCAACCTGTTTCTCAGAGGGAACGAGGCCCGCGATCCGACTCGCAGGATCAGCCCTAAAGAGCATCAAACGACCGCGCCGTGCGGGCATCCATATTGTCACTGCGGATCTGGCGTCGCTCGGCGTTTGCATCGGCGCGGCTGTTCATGCGGTCCTGCCGGTTTTGCAAAGCCTCGGTGCGGGATTCGCTGAGAGGAGTAGTGGAGCAGGCCGTGACGCCCAGGTGGAGGTAGGCGACAGCAAGGAGAAGAAAGAGGCGTGTCATGGGAGGGGATGGAGGATGGTATGCTGTGACGGGAGCGGGAAATAGGAAAGCGTATTCAGAGAGAAGACTGGAAACCGGGCCAAGAATAAGGAAACTGCCGGGAAAGCATGAGCGAAACGACCCGAAAGAAACTTGAGATCGAAGTCCATTCCGTGGACGAGATGCTGAATGGGGATTCCCCACTGGTGGTGCAGACCATCAACGAGGATATCGTCGATGCTCTCTGGAAACAGGCGCGGAAGTATAAGGGGTGCGGCCCTTTTGAAATCGAAATCAAGGCGCCCGAGAACGATCTCCATCGGGGCGAGGAAGTGCGCGGTCGCATCAGGGACTACTTCTGCCATGAAGTCCAAGACGCAGGGCTCGAAATCAGAGACATCCTCCGCACGGGGTGGCAATGCCTCGGGATCGGACTGGCGGCAGCCACGCCGATCATCCTGATCTCAGAATTCCTGATCTATGCTTACGAGGAACGGCTGCCCGAATTTATCAGCCGGGGACTGATTGTCCTCGCGTGGGTCGCGCTGTGGCACCCGGCAGAAATGCTGCTCTATGAGCATCTGCCGGTGCGCAAGCGGAGGAAACTCGCCCAAGCCCTCATCGAGGCGCCGCTCACGCTGCGCCCGCGCAAGAGCCGAGGAATAGAGGATTAAGCCGCCGCTGGCTTCGGCGCGGCAAATCCCAGAGCCAGCAGCGAAGAGCCGCTGAAGATCATATTGATGCCGAAAAAGAGGCCCAGAACCCAGTCGCTATCGGAAGGCCAGCGGTAGTAGATCATACCGGCCAGAACAATAGAGGCTACAGCGTTGATAAGGGTCCAGACCCAGCCCTTGTGAGCGCGCATCTTGATCGAAGCCGCGGCCAGGAAGATACCCTCAACGAAGAGGAAGACGGCCATGATCAACGTGATGACAGCAATACTGGACCCCAGGCAGTTCAGGAGCACAATACCGGCCACGATACGGATAATACCGAGAAAAGCCTCCAAAACGCGGTGGGAGGAGTGCTTGCCAAAGATGGCCAGAGCCACGGAGATAATACCGCTACCGAGAATAAAGGCCGCGAGCAACTGAGCGATCACAATCGAGAAAAGCAAAGGAAAGCTCATGGCCATAAAGCCAACGAAAACAGAGAGGATACCACCTGTGATCAACCAACTACGGCTCTTGGAAAGATCATTGATGGCTGAAGACAGGGTGGGAGTAGTGCTCATGGTTAAGGCTGTATTAGCAAATGTTAACTAAAGAGACAGTGTTTTTACGAAGAGCTTAGAGGCTATCCCAAAACCTCCTTCATAAGGAGGATGGAGCAAGTGAGATGAACAAAGCCTTGGAACATGGCAGTGGATTTTTCCCAGCGAATGCAAAGGCGGCGGTAGTTCTGAAGCCATCCGATGGTTCTCTCGATGGTCCATCGGCGTCGATAACGGCGAAGCGGACGTCCATCCTGGGTTTTGTTTTCAGGTTTGCGATTGGAGCGATGAGGGGAGATCAGTTCGACGCCGCGTTGCGCCAGACGGGCATCGAGTTCGTCGCTATCATAAGCTTTGTCTGCAATAAGGCGCTCGGGCAGATCCACGCTGACCATGAAGTCGAAGAGAGGTTCAACCAGTTTGCTCTCGTGAGGGCTGGCTGATCCCGTCTTCACTGCGATGGGCAAGCCCCGCGCGTCGACCATGATCATGATCTTGACGCCCTTCCCTGCCTTTGTGGCCCCAATGCCGTCACCACCGCCCTTGGCCCTGGCGAAAGTGCCATCCACATAGCATTCGAAGAGTTTGAATCCCTTTTCCTCGCGCACCAGCTCCCCCATATCGCGCAGCATCTTTTCAAAAGCCCCGGCCTTCACCCATCGTTGGAACGCCCGATGCACCGAACTTTTGCTGCCAAACTCTTCGGGCAGGTCCTTCCACTTGGCCCCGTTGTCGAGTACCCAAAATATCCCTTCAATGGCCTTGCGCCTATCGCTGCGCGGGCGTCCGCCCCTGGGCTTTTCGGGATCAGGCGGCAACAACAGATCAATCATTTCCACCTCTGCATCAGTCAGTTGCAACATCAGCAACCCTTAGCATATCAACCTCTTCCTGAAAAGATGGTTTTGGGATAGCTTCTAGAAAACCAGCAGGGCCACCAAGCAAAGACGATGCCATCATTGAATGCTCCCCGGAGAGGAGAAAACACGAGCCTTTTTGCGGCTAGAGGATGGGGGCGAGGAGGCGGGCGGCCTGGGCGCCGGCTTTGAAATGAAAGGGGCGGGATTCGTAATCGTCACGGCTGATCTCCACGGAGCGTGCGAAGTCGTCTTGCAGCATGGTGGCGACTTGGATGGTGAAGTCGGCATCGGAGACGGCGAGGGTGACCTCGAAGTTGAGGCGGAAGGATCGGTTGTCGAAATTCGCGGTGCCGATGGCGGCGAAGGTCTCGTCCACGAGGAGGACTTTTTGGTGGAGGAAGCCGCCAGTGTAGCGGTGGATGTGGATATTCGGATGAGTCAGCTCGGTGAGGATGGCAAAGGAGGCGAGCCAGACGAGTATTTGATCCGGCTTCATGGGGAGGAGGAGGCGCACCTCCACGCCACGGATGGCGGCGAGCTGGAGGGCTTGGATGATGCCCTCATCGGGGACGAAATATGGGCTGGCGATCCAGAGGCGACGCTCGGCCATGCTGATGACATTGAGGAAAAAGAGAGTGCAGCGTTCGTGGTCATCCGAGGGACCGGAGGCGAGGACGAGGGCGCGCTGACTGGCTGAGTGGGAGGGGGCAGCGTCCCAGCGGCCATTAATGATCTCGCCGGTGGCGAAGAACCAATCTGCGGCGAAGACCATCTGGAGTTGCATGGCGGAGGGGCCTTCCACGCGGGCATGGGTGTCGCACCAGGCGCCGTACTTGGGATTCTGGCCGAGGTATTCGTCGCCGACATTGTGGCCACCGACGAAACCGACGAGGCCATCAACGATGACGTTTTTGCGATGGTTGCGGAAATTCAGGCGCCAGCGATCCCGCCAGCCGCTGTGGGCGCAGAAGGTGGCCATGCGGAGGCCGCGAGAGCGCCATTTCTGAATGATCGCGGGTTTCATGGCGGCGCTGCCGAGGCTATCGAAGAGGAAACAAACGTCCACGCCCTCGGCGGCCTTCGCGGCGAGAGCCTCCAGCAAATGGAGGCCCAAGCCATCCTCGCGCATGATGTAAAACTGGACGTAGATGCAATGCTGGGCGCGGCCAATCTCGTCGATGATGGCGGAGAAGGTCGCCTCGCCGTCGATGAGGAGATCGAGCTTATTGCCCTCTAGGAAGCATTGACCGGCGATGGCGGAGAGATCGCCCACGCGGGAAGGGAGGACGGCGGAGCGATCGACGCGGAAGGGGTCCATCTCCGAGTGGATCTCGTGGATTTTTTCCTGATGGCGGCAGAGGACTTCCTTCATGGCCAGCGAGTGAGCGTCGAAGCGGCGACTGCCAAACATCCAGTAGAGGGGCAGGCCGAGGAGGGGAAACGCGACGAGGCCAACGACCCAGGCGATGGTTCCCTGAGCGGTGCGGACGGTGAAGATGGCGTGAACGGCACTAAGGATGCCCGCCACTTCCATGGCGATGTAGATAGCGGAGAGTATCCAGTTCATGGTTTGTCGATTCTCCGCTGGGGATGGCTAAAGGGTGGTGCCTTCCAGGAAGGGCTGGCCGGAGGCGAAGTTGCGCAGGTTTTCGACCGTCACGCGGGAAATCTCAGCCAGCGCCTCGTCGGTGAGGAAGGCTTGGTGGGCGGTGATGAGGACATTGGGGAAAGTGAGAAGGCGGGCGAGTTCGTCGTCTTGGAGGACTTCGCCGGAGAGGTCCTCAAAGAAGATGCCTTCCTCTTCCTCATAGACGTCGAGGGCGACGGAGCCGACTTTGCCGGTTTTCAAGGCCTCGATGAGTTCGCCGGTATCGATAAGGCGGCCGCGGCTGACATTCACGAGCATGACGCCTTTTTTCATCTTGGCGATGAACTCGCGGTTGACGAGGTGGTGCGTTTCCTTGGTCAGAGGGGCGTGGAGAGAGATGATGTCGCTCTCGGCGGCGATGATGTCGTTGGCGGTGTATTCGATCCCGTGGCTTACGGCCCAGTCGGTGTTTGGATACGGATCGGAGGCCAGGACCTTCATGCCGAAGCCGCGAAGGATCTGAGCCACGATGCGGCCGGTCTTTCCTGTGCCGATGATGCCGGCGGTCTTGCCATGGAGATCAAAGCCGACGAGGCCGCTGAGGGAGAAATTCAGTTCACGCACGCGGACGAAGGCGCGGTGAGTCTTGCGATTCAGCGTGAGAATGAGAGCGATGGTATGCTCGGCAACGGCGTGGGGGGAGTAGCTGGGAACGCGGGTGACGGAGATGCCGAACTCCTTGGCGGCCTTGAGGTCCACATTATTAAAGCCCGCGCAGCGGAGGGCGACGAACTTCACTCCTTGGGAAGCGAGGGCTGCGAGCGTGTCGCGGTGGACTTCGTCATTTACGAAGACGCAAACAGCCTGGGCTCCGGCGGCGGCGAAGGCGGTATTGGCGTCGAGACGGAACTCATGAAAAGCCAGGGTCAGGTCCCCCACTCCGGCAGCCGCCGTCAGGTAATCTCGATCGTAGGGTTTCGTATCAAAAACGGCGACGAGGGGCTTGCCTGTTTGCATGGCTGGAAAGTTGCAACGCAGAAATGGAAAAACAAGATGAATCCCGAAGCCCTGTTGAGCTGAGGAGAAGGGCTATTGCGACAACAGAGGAGGAAAAAGAGGCTTGATGATCTCCTTCATATCGCGACGATGCCCCACGCTGACTGCCCAAATCTAGCTGACACGCCCCATGCCGCTGCCCAGTCATAAAACCAAAATCGTCGCCACCATCGGACCTGCCTCCAGCACACCGGAAATGCTGGTTCGCCTCATCAATGCCGAAGTGAATGTCGCCCGGCTCAATTTCTCCCATGGTGACTTCTCCCAACATCGCGAGAACATAGCCAAAATCCGTGAGGCCTCTCGTGTTACAGGAAAGCGGGTTGCCATCATGGCCGACCTGCCCGGGCCGAAAATGCGACTCGGGACGATCTCGCCGGAACCGATCCATCTGGAAGTCGGTGCGCCCTTTACCCTGACCAGTGAAGACATCGTCGGCAACGCAACGCGGGTCTCCATGACCTTTGAGCCGCTTGCTCAGGTGGTAAAGCAAGGGGATCGCCTTTATCTCAATGATGGACTTGCGCAGTTGATCGTGGATCGGGTCGAAGGGCATGACGTTCACTGCACAGTGGCTGTGGGCGGGGAACTGCGCTCGCGGAAGGGGCTGAATCTGCCACGGATCAAGCTGGGCATCAGCGCCTTCACCGATCACGATCGCAAGTGCCTGGCCTTTGCCATCGAGCAGGGGGTGGATGCGGTGAGTCAATCCTTCGTAGAAAGCGCGGCCGATATCGAAGCCGTGCGGTCCGCGGCAGCCGAACTCGGAGGGAATCCCTTTATCATTGCAAAGATTGAGCGATACGAATCCCTCGAGAACTACGACGAGATTCTGCATGTCGCCGACGGGATCATGGTCGCCCGTGGGGATCTCGGGGTGGAAGTCCCGATCGAAGAGATCGCCATCCTGCAAAAGCAACTCATCGCCAAGGCGAATGCGGCAGGGAAGCCCATCATCACCGCCACTCAGATGCTGGAGTCCATGACCACGACCCGGCTGCCTACCCGCGCCGAAGCTACCGATGTGGCCAATGCCATCCTCGACGGCACGGACTGCGTAATGCTCTCCGGGGAGTCCGCCATGGGACGCTTCCCCGAGGAATCGGTCAACATGCTGGCCCGCATCGCCACCTTCACGGAAGCGCATCGGCCCAGGCATAGCAATCGCCCGACCGCGCCAACGGTGGAACTGCCCTCCTATCTAAATACCATGTCACCCCTCGTGGAAACCGCATTGGACACGATCCCGTGTGATGCGGTTTTCGTTCCGACCCGGAGCGGCAGCACTGCACGCGCCGTGGCTCGATTCCGGGGGCCGGTCTGGATCATCGCCGCGTGCTCGGAGGCGGCCACCATCCAGTCGCTGCTCTTTACTTACGGTGTCTTCCCCATTCCCCTGCCGGAAGATCATGAGGAGTTGCAGGAATTCGTGGAAGAGTCCCTGGAAAAGCTGAAACTTCCCGCCAAGCAGGTCCTGCTCGTCGCTGGACCTTCCCATCGCAATCCCAACGCCAATCACCGACTGGAATTGGTGCCGCTGACTTCGGTCGGTTGACTAACATCGGCTCGCGATGAGAACGCGAGGCGCAACGAAAGAAATCCATGCAGCTCGACAGCTTTACCACATTTAACCTCGCCATCCTGGTCCTGGCATTGGGCAAATGGCTGAACAGCAGGTTTTCCGTTCTACGGGACTTCAACATCCCGGAGCCGGTCACGAGCGGCCTGCTGGTCTGTCTGGCGACTGCGATCCTCTTTGTGGCCACGGGAGTGGAGATATCCTTTGATCTCACCACGCGGAATTTCCTGCTGCTGTATTTCTTCGCCGCGATCGGCCTGAACTCCGATCTGAAGACGCTCTGGGCCGGAGGAAAGCCGCTAGCCATTCTGGTGGCGGCCACGATCGTTTTCATGTTCCTACAGAACTTCACGGGTATTGCCGTGGCATCGCTGATGGGACTGGATCAGGTGGTGGGACTCTTGGGGGGCTCCGTGTCCCTGCTGGGCGGTCATGGCACCACGATCGCGTGGGCTCCCACATTTGCCGAGCAGCATGGCGTCGCGAATGCCAGTGAGATCGGCATTGCGTGCGCCACCTTTGGGCTCGTCCTCGCCTCTCTGATGGGCGGCCCGATTGCGAAATACCTCATCACGCGCCATCGGCTGGAACCCAAAAAAGTGGAGCAACCCGATGTCGGCATCACCCACGACAAGAAAAGCCAGGATCTCGATTACTTCAGCCTGCTGCGAACCCTCTTCTGGCTGAACGTCAGCCTCGCCCTCGGAAAGCTCATTCAGGAAGGGCTGGAAGGGGCGGGCGTCAATCTGCCGCTTTTCGTTTGCTCACTCTTCGGAGCCATCATCCTGACTAACACCTTTCCCCGCCTGGTTAAAACCGAGTGGCCTGCCGGGAGTCGATCCCTCGCGCTGGTCTCCGACATATCCCTGGGCGTCTTCCTTGCCATGTCCCTGATGAGCCTGCAACTCTGGACCATCATGGAACTCGCGGGACCGATCCTCGGCATGTTGGCCGCGCAGTTTGTCCTGGCCTTCGTCTTTGCTTTGTTTGTGATCTTCTGGCTCATGGGGCGGGACTACGAAGCAGCCGTGATCTGCGCAGGCTTTGGCGGCATTTCTCTGGGAGCGACGCCGACAGCGATGGCGAATATGACCGCTGTCGCCCAGAAGTATGGACAGGCGCACAAGGCCTTCATCATCGTGCCTCTGGTCTCGGGATTCTTCGTGGACATCAGCAATGCGCTGGTGATCAGCCGATTTCTTGAGTGGTTCGGCTAGGACCTCCTGCCATGTCGAGCGAACCTGCCTCCCCCATTTCCACTGGTCATTTGCCACCGGCAGACTGCGTGCAATCCCTCGTGGAGGAGACACATCGCCGCTTCCAGTTTATAAATGAGGGGGCAAATGCAGACTACATCCCGGCGCTGGCCGAAGTGCCGAGTGGGCTCTTCGGCGTCGCCATGGTAGAAGTCACCGGGGAGATCCACGAAGTCGGCGACACGCAGTGGGAGTTTTCCATCCAGAGTGTCTCCAAGCCCTTCGTCTTTGCGCTCATTTGCCAGGCCATCGGCGAAGACCTCGCCCGGGAAAAACTCGGAGTCAACAGCACCGGACTACCATTCAACTCCGTCGTCGCGATCGAACGCGCCGAGGGAGGCGCAACAAATCCCATGGTAAATGCCGGAGCCATTGCCGCCTCCAGCCTCGCCCTCGGGGAGACTGCGGAGGAAAAGTGGAGATTCCTTCAAGAAGGACTCTCCGCCTTTGCCGGACGCTCCCTGAGCGTCAATGAACCCGTCTATGCCTCCGAGGCGGCGTCCAATCAGCGGAACCAAGGCATCGCGAATCTCCTGCAAAGCTACGACCGGATTTACTTCGACCCCTTCGAGGCGACAGACATCTACACACGTCAATGCGCGCTGAATGTCACGGCCCGTGACCTGGCCATCATGGCCGCCACATTGGCCAATGGCGGAGTCAATCCCGTGACCCATCTCGCCGTCATCGATCCCATCCATTGCCAGCATGTGCTGGCCGTGATGGTGACAGCCGGGCTCTACGAAAACTCCGGCGACTGGCTCTATGAGACTGGCCTTCCCGGCAAAAGCGGGGTGAGCGGAGGGATGATCACCGTATCACCCGGCAAGGGAGGTCTGGGCACCTTTTCCCCGCCGCTGGACGAAGCTGGCAACAGCGTGCGGGGACAGCTCTCCGCACGTCATCTCTCCGAGAGGCTGGGGCTCAATCTGTTCGCCTCGCGACCGGCGTAAGGCAACATCTACCTCGCAAAGCACCGCTTCAGATGCGGATCGGAATCCATAAGCGAGGCAATTTCCGGCAGGCAATCGCGTGACGAGAGAACGGTATAAAAATCCGTCTTCAGCGAGGGAGCGAGACGAGCGGCCTCCAGCCACTCCGCGCGGTCAAAAGGATCAGCCTCGATAACCTGCCAAAATCCCGTCGCCGAAAAAAGATCCACAATCGCATCGCGGTGACATGCCTGCAGCAGGCTTACGAGATAGGAAGCGACTCCGACCTGCAAGCCGTGGAGACGGGGCCGTTGCGAAGTGAGATCCAAGGCATGCGAGATAAGATGCTCGCTTCCGCTCGCAGGGCGGGAGGATCCACAAATCGACATCGAGATACCATTCAACAGAAGGGCGCTGCCGAGGAGCTTGAAGCCCTCCGCGTCGCGCAGAGGTCGGGCGATGAATTGATACACGCTGGCATCCGAGAGCAAGGCCGCAAAGTCGTCCACGGGCGTGCCTGCGGCATGGAAAGCCAGCTTCCAGTCCGTCACAGCAGAGAACTTTGCCACCAAGTCACCCACGCCCGAGTGCCAGAGGATCTCCGGAGCGCCCATGCAGACAGCCGTGTCGATGATGACACCCAGCGGCATGATGGCGGGCAGCGAGCGGCGGCGGCCTTCCATCGTGAGGCTGGATTGTGGGCTGCAAAAGCCGTCGTTTGACAACGAAGTCGGCACAGCAAAGTACGGCAACTTACCGAGGAAGGCGACATACTTGGCAACGTCCAAAGCCTTGCCTCCGCCAAACCCGATGACCGCCTCGGTCTGGCCGGGGAGGTCTTGAAAGAGCTTCATGGCCTGCTCGAAGCTCGCATTCTGCACGGACTCCCTGCCGATCACCTTGATATCCTCCGCCTCCAGCGCTGCGATGACCGCCTCCATGAGGTGAGGCTGGAGATCCTGGCTGAAGAAGAGCACGGCACGCTCAAAGCCCTGGCGGCGAATGTAGATGCCCAAGCGATCCAGCGCACCGGGCTTCACCCGCACCAAGCTGGGGATGGCGGTTTGTTTTTGGATCAACACGATAAGAGGTGCCGGGCGACCTGAGCCCAGCCTTCCAGTGGAATGTATTCCTGACCTTGCTCGCGCAGGGCACCCGCGAGCCAACCTCGGGCAAAGCGCCAATTGCTTGGAACGAGCAATGCCGACTCCAGATCCGGACGACCGTCGCCAGCAAAAGCCACTTTCTCCGAGCGAGCCAGAGCATCCCGGACAACAGCACCTTTATTCACTCCGGTGTGGGGCGTAAAAAAGGGCGACTCCGGCGGCAGGGACATTTGCAGACCAGCGGCGGGATCAAAGACACCGGGATTGGCAAAGACCTTGAGTTGCACACCCGCCTTGCTCAGCAGATAGCGGATGTACCATTCGCAACCCGCGGAGGCGACGATGATCTCCCAGCCAGCGGCTTGCAGAGCATTGACGGCCTCTGGCAGATCGGGGTCGAGTTCCATGGCATCCACCTCCTCCAGTAAGTCGCTCTCCGATCCGCGAATCCGGGCGAAGATCTCCTTCAGGGCCTGGAAGTGCGTGATCCGACCCGCCACATAGTGCTGCCAGGGATCGTCCTGTGGGTCCACCGGCCAGCGCCTGCGGACAAGGTCGTAAAAATCTTGGCGCGTCAGCGTGCCGTCAAAATCGGTGACTAGGGTATTCATCGACTGTGTTGTGCGGGCAATCTGCCTGATTGAGGCCGCGCGGGACAGGATAAAGCGCCACGAATGCGGGCTTGCCTCACCGAGCGGGTGGCTGAAGATAAAGACGCACCCTCTCCCAATGAAACGCATCCGCATCATCCACCAGACAGAATACCTCTACAAGACACCCGTGGTCTTCGGTCCCCATCGTGCCATGCTGCGGCCCAGAGAAGGGCATGATGTGCATATCGACAGCGCGAGGCTGGCCATCGAACCCGATGGGAATGTCCGCTGGCTGCGAGACATCTACGGAAACTCCATCGCGGTCATCACCTTTGCCAATCCGTCTGATCGCCTCAAGATCCTCAGCGAAATCGAAGTGGATCTCTACGACGATAATCCGGCAGAAGGCCTGATGGAGACCAGTGCCAAGAACTATCCCTTCCAATATGGGGCGAATGAACAGGTCGAGCTCTTCACCTACCGCATCCCCAGTTATCCACATGATGGTCCTGCCGTGCAGAACTGGCTGCAGGAACTCTATCGCCCGGGCGATGTCATCGACACCATCGACTTATTGACCAATCTCAACACGCGGATCTTTGAGTCCTTCGAGTACATCCGGCGCGAGGAGGCCGGGGTCCAGTTGCCCTGCCAGACACTGGCTCAGAAGTCCGGCTCGTGCCGGGACTTCGCCGTCTTCATGATGGAGGCTGCGCGGCATCTGGGATTTGGTGCACGATTTGTCACAGGCTACATCCAGATGGGAGAGGGACAGCACGGAGCCACTCATGCGTGGACCGAGATCTACCTGCCCGGTGCGGGATGGCGCGGCTTTGATCCGACGAACAACAAACGAGCCGGATCCGAGCATGTCTCCGTCGCCGTGGCCAGAGAACAGGAAAAGGCCATCCCGCTCTCCGGATATTGGGACGGCCCAGCGGACGCCTTTGAGCGCATGAAGGTGTCCGTGCAGGTGATTTCGCAATAAATCGAGAAAAAAGCAGACGCGGGCAACGCCCTTCAACGCGAAAATCGCTGCGAAAAAATCATTGCCTTTGCCGCACAGTCAGACATAGTGATCCGCTCTCCTTGAAACAAGGAGCCTTAGCTCAATTGGTCAGAGCGCTGCCCTGTCACGGCAGAGGTTGCGGGTTCGAGCCCCGTAGGCTCCGCCACTCACTTCGAGTGGCGGTACATGCTAGGCATCAACAAGTTATAGATGTCCTAAAATCTGCCCCAAACCGACCGTTTAAGGCATTCATGACGCCTTCATGACAACATCTGATTATAAAAATCACTTGGTGAGATGACGTTTTTACCTATTATCCCGAAGTCCTCCCAGCATCCCTCTAATGATTCTTCCGATTTGTCTTTTAATCATGCAAGCGGTGGCATGCATTGCGGCTTTTTGGAAAAGACAGTTGCTTGCTGATTTCTACACTCGCACTACTTGGGTAAGAATTGTAGGAGTAATAACTCTCACAGGCGCGGCCTTTATTTGCGGATTTATGGCTGAAAATCTTTGGTCCAAGGCGAACCAAGCAGTAGGTATACAGGCTGAGTATTGGTTATGGCTTGCTAACCTTTGTATCGCTCCCGTCCTTGTGGCTGGATGGAAAGAATGGTTATCTGACGAATCGAAAGGAAGATTCAAAAAAATCGAAGAATCTCATGCAGCCCTCATTGAGCAACGTAACGCTCTTGTTGAGATTTCTACACACATCAAACGAATCATTGATTCAAAGCTCAAGAGAATGTCGCAGATTAAGAGCGGTGAAGATATTCCTCCTCTAAATGCCGTTTTTAAAGCCCTTGGACCGGAGCAGCAAATCCGACTTATAGCGCAATACATCTACGAATTCATAAAAACCAGATGGCGACTACAGCCTGGAGCAAAATTGCGTTTGGGGATTTACACTCTCAGCACTGAAGATCCTAACCGTCTATTCTGTGGGTTTTCATGGGACGGCTCGGCCGAGAATTGTTTCAGTGAAAATGTCAACGAGCTGAATCTGGTAAACAGTTTTGGAACTCAATCAGTTGTGGTTCAATGTTACCATCTGCTGGGAAATGAAAAGTGCATCATTATTCCCGACACATCTAGCGATCCGGCGTTCTCTTTCTTTCGTGCTCCACAGAGAGAGTATTTAAAAAGTATGCTCGCCTTTAAATACATCGCCCTGTCTCACAAGGAAAAGAAGGTGATGATTATAGCGGCGGATTCCGATCAGCCAGGATATTTTAGCCCTGAGTTTGAAGAGGAATATCGACCGTTTCTCGTTGAAATGTGCAAAAGACTGGAGTATGAATTTCAAACGATGGAAGCATTTGAACAGCTAGGAGCCATATGAGCGACCATCTACTTCGCCGCGTGTTTTCTGATCCACAAGCCAACCAGCAAGCTTCTGCTGAAGCTAAAATGCTGAATGCGAGAGCGATCAGCGAATCGGCTCAAATTATTCGAAAGCTAGACGAACGGATTGGCGGGCTTCGATCTTTGGGGGAACAGGCTTCCCGACAAAGATAGAGCATACTCCCATCTCGAAATATCCAGTTGCTTCTTCAAGGGGGCTGCTCATCGGTCGCTAGACTGCTTGAGGGAATGTGAAATTTCCAGACCTCACACGCCCACGGCTTTTCTTTGGCCTTCAGTTGAACCTCAAAGGACGTGATTGCCATGAAATCGAATGATGCCTCTAGCCATCCTCGATCAGGGAAGAACGCTAGAAGCGTGCCGCTCGGGTCGGTGGTGTACCCTACCCAGAGAATGAAGTTCTGAAGTTCGCCGGTTCTCACCGCAGATTTCCTCCGGTCCACTTGGTAGCCGACAATCCCGTGCTCCCCTGGCTGGGGTCGCTCCTTGCCCTTCTCAACAGGCGCATACTCAAACGGGATCTTCAGACGCACTAGAATCTCCGCAAGGCCCTCCTCGTGCTCGATCCTGAGCTTCGGATCTGGCTTGAGGTGCGCGGGATGCATTCCAAGGACAGCGGCTAGAGTGCCCCGGTTTCCGCTGTAGCCTTGGCTGTGGAGCGTTTGTTCGTCGAAAAGGATATCCTCCCACCCCTCGCGCTCTGGACACGGCCTAGAGGGCGGGAGAGGTGGCAAGCAGGCTTCCAGTTCTCGGATGCAAGCAATGTAGGCTTTCTTGCTCTCGTCGCTGGGATCTGTGTTCGCTGCCGCCAGATAGAGCACTCCCGCTTTCGTCAGTTGGTTCTTGCGGACCCATGTGCCCCGCCATTGTGAATAGGGGAACGGCCAGTCTTCCGGCGCTCGCTCTTCGTGGCCGTGGTGAAAGTAGCAATCTGCCGCCTTCCTGATGGCATCGCGGAAGTACCGTGTTTCAAAATCTTCATTCCCTGGACGGCCTAGAAACCTCTGTCTTGCGTCCTCGATCAGTTTCCGAGCCCTTTTCATGGGGGAAGTATAGCTCAAGGGTTGGACATTTGCGGGGGGATGTCTCGTGGATAGAGGGATTTGAAATCCCGGCGCCATTGATCCACATTTTCGGATGATCACCTACCTAAACAGCGAAGAAATCGCCAAGCATCTGAGAATCACGACACGCACGCTCTTCTCTCTCAGGAAGCGGCGCATCATCCCATACATGCGAGTTGGGAGAGGCATCCGCTACAACATGGACGAAGTCGATAAGGCGATGGAGAAACGCATGGTAAAGGCACTCTGAGCCGGAAGGCTGCGATTTCGTATGACAACAAAGGAACTCAGCGAGAAAACAGGCGTCCCTATCTACACGATTCGGCGTCTAGCTCCGAACTTGGACGGTCTATATGTCGGAGGGAAAACGGGGTGGATTTTAGGGGATGCCGCTGAAGCACGTCTTATTCAGGAACTCAATAAGCGCCGATTCCGCAAGCGCGGTAAGGGCCGGAAATCCCGAAAACCGAAAGAGGCGTCATGACGACGAAAGAACTCAGTGAAAAGACAGGTGTCCCTTTGAAGACCATTCGAAAGCTAGTTGGAAATCTAAACGGGATCTATGTCGGCGGTCGCACTGGATGGATTCTAGGCGATGATGCTGAGAGGCGTCTCATCCAAGAGCTAAACAAGCGTCTATTCCGGCGTCGCGGAAAGGGGCGCAAGTCGCGGAAGATATCCACAGACACCGCCACCTGAGCGCGCGCCAAGGGTAATGCAAAAACAATATCTTGACGCTATAACACACGCGTTATACTGTTCACATTAAGTTGGCTGGAGGTGTTAGCGCACCATCCAGCCCGCCGAGAACATCAACTCAACCATTGAAATCAAACTAATGTCCCCGACAATCCAAAACATAACACGTCCATGCCTCCAAAAGAAACCATTTACGCGAAGCGGCTTAAAGCTGCCCGCGCCAAGCTCGGATTCAGTCAAGACGACGCTGCAAAAGCGTGGAAAATTAGTGCCTCAACATTACGAGCTTGGGAGCAAGGCCAGCGAGAGCCGAAAGGCCTCTACCTCGAAAAAGTCGAAGCCATCCTCAAGAAGGCTGGAGTCTAGCGTTCCTGCCCCTCAACTGCTATCCGCCCTCGAAGAGCTTGATCGTGAAGTAGCGAAGGAATTCCTCACCATCTGCGGCATCCTTGAGCAAGATCCGGATACGTTTGCGGCTGCAATCGTGTACCGCTACATCAAAGAAATCTCAACGGAAGGCAGGCTCTACGAGATGGAAGTCAGCCCCATGGACTTCGATACTCGAGCCGAAGAAAAGAGAATAACACGCCGAGCGGAAGCATATGACGAGCCGAGGCATGAAGCCTTCATGGCATCGATCTACTCACGAAAGGAGGCTGCATGAGATCGCTCACTCTATCTGTCCGTCTTCCTTATGCGCTGCTTGAGTGCCTCCCTTCCAGGATCGCACTACTCGGCGGCGAAATGGGGAATCTCACAAGAAACGGGTATATTACCGCGCTTGTCCGTGGTGACCTTTCTTTCCCTGCCAAGCCTGATTTTGTGGGGTTCGATATGGCTTGCCGCCCGATGTGGTATCAAGATCGCTTCGACGACAAACTTCTGGAGCATTGGAGGACTCAGGAGCCTATCCGATTCCCAGCGATTCCACGGAAGGAGGCTGCATGAAAATTGTCACCATCGAACTCTCAGACGATGAGGCTGAAATCCTCGAAAAGTGGGGCAACATCGTCGGTCGGAGCCTGTCTGCCTTCATCCAGGATGAGGTCGTCCCCGACTACATCACAGGCAATGAGGGAAGCCTTGCTGAAAACCTCGTGTGCAGGATCTATGACACCTTGGAGGAAGCCAAGACCTCCACGGGAAAAATGGACGCCCTCATTGGAGTGGATGACTGGCGATATTACCGGAAGCAGGACGGGCGGGTCCACGTAGGAATCGGGAAAGATTGGGGAAATGCCCACGCTGGAGAGGAGTTGATTGAAGCATGAACCCGCTCCTCATCCTCGCCGCCGTATTCCTCGACCTAGCAAGGAAGTGCATCGCCCTGGCTAGCATTCGCTGACAACCTCAACCTCTACAAAGCCCCGCCTTGCGCCAGAAATGGCCGTGGCGGGGTTTTTGCGTTTAGTCTTTAAATGGATAGATCGAGGCCTTCCCTGATATACACATATTCATCAATGTTAAGTCGGTTTGAATTTTTTGCTGAGGAACAACCTTGTCATCTAGTTGAACAATTTGAGCAACCAATATCGTCCATTGCGTCTGGCTGCTTCCTGAAAATAAAGTTCTAGCTGGTATGCTTGTCCCGCTTCCGACCGCTGCCGCCGTTGTCACGCCTCCCGAAACCGTCCCGACGATCCACACGTAATCCCCGACAGCGACAGTGAACGTCGAATCAAAGCCTGTAATCGTCACACTCGCATTCCAGTTATTCAGACCGTCATAGAGCGCCCCTGGCCGCACGAATGCGCTGACATCATCAATCATCACAACTTTAAATGGATGTAGCCCTTGCGTTTCTTCATCACTAGCTACTTCCTCATCTAAAACCCCCTGATCAATGACATTGACCGGCATTCCGTCTGTGCTCTCATCAATAGTGGTCCCGGCACCATTAATAGGCCGATTTCGTTTAATTGCCTCAGCGACATCTTTAGACCATTTGCGGAGGGGTTTGGGTCCCCATTCGAGCGAATTAATTAACATCGCTTAATCTCCTCCCATAAGAGAAATGATCTTGTTCACGCCTTGCTCTACGCCAACAGCAGATTTATCGGCCTTCTGAGCTGCCTGCTCTACTGCTGCCTTCTCGCGAGACGCAGCAGTTGCAAGGATCTTTTCCTTACGCACCACGCGGCTAACTGTGGCCCGTCCTGTTCCTGTAACAACGCTGGGCTCCATGTTCGGGGAATCCCCTGCCGCCACTCTCGGGTTCGATGCCGCGGAAGAGATTCTATCTCTCAGGCTTGGTCCTTCCTGCAATTTCTCCCACGAGGATTTCCCTCCCTGAAGATCCGCAAACGCTCCTACTT